>Ga0102902_1000542_pt1 | contig 13726 bp, 18 predicted proteins | sample Colrivmet1555B02_FD_78458 | JGI IMG/M metagenome (GOLD analysis project Ga0102902, IMG submission 78458) | Estuarine microbial communities from the Columbia River estuary - metaG 1555B-02 | ecosystem: Environmental > Aquatic > Marine > Intertidal zone > Estuary | place: USA: Columbia River... | reverse complement strand
TTTTGTTTGGGTCATTACCAACAATATCGAGCGAGGATTCGCGCAGCTGCGCGGCGGCAGCTCTGGTTGTGTACTCACTCACGGTTTTTGCACCAGTGTAAAGAATGCCATCATTGTCTCTCAACGCGCCCTTACTGATTCCGCCTGCCCACCGACTTTTGAGGTGGTCATTGAACTGGGCTTGGGTAAGTTGCACGACGTTATCGCCGCTCAATTCTGTTCTTTGTGCAGTCATTGGGACGATTTCGCCTGTATCGGCGCGTTTTACCATCGGAATGTAAAAGTCGCCTCTCTTGTCGTAGCCGACAAGTTCAGCACGTTCTTCTGTGCCATCCGCTTTGGTGAAAACGTTGAATTCAGGGCGTTGGTTACTAAGGTTAACAATTAGCTCTGGGCGCTCTTCATATAGCTTCGCCCAATCTTGTTCCTCTGTGACATTTCCGGTGTGCTGGGCAATGTTACCTAAAGTCTCTCGAGCCCCCTTCAGTTGAAGGCGTTCGTTTTCCTTAGTGTTGGCAATATCTTGCTGCTCACGGTTAATTTTAAGGGCTTCACGCTGCCGATTTTTATCGTATTGATTCGCGAACGTTTGCTGGCCTGTTTTTAATGCTGCTAATGAGCCTTCTAGAAGAGACATAGTCTGTTACCTTAAAATGCGAACGCGAAGATAGCCGCTGAAGCAAGGCCACCTATTGTGCTGTATGTTTGTGCTTTAGATGCTGCTTTAGCTTGATCGTAGGCGTTCTTACGCTGGGTCGCGCTCTGCGCTACACCCTGCATCTGGCTCAATGAAGAACGGTTAACGCCCTGACCGATATTAATCAGATCACCGATCGCTGCTTGGTTAGCTTCTTTCTGGGCAATGCGCGCGTCGTTTACAGACTGTGCAAGCCCCAAGTTATTAGCGCGCGCCAAACCTCGCTCTTGTTGCTGACGCTGTGCGGGGGTCAAGTTCACTCCGTAACGTGCTGCGTTACGGTCAGCAACACCCGCCATCAACCCTTGCGCCTCCGCGGCATTAGTTCGTGCGTCATCAATTAGCGATGTATCGTTTTGTGCTCGGTCTAGTAGATCTTCTTCAAACTGACGATAGTTTTTAACGTAGTCGATATAGTCGTTCCGAGTGATTTCTGCGTATGCTTTGTCTGGGTCACTTACGCTTGGCAGTTGATTTACGTAATCACCGCCTTGATAGTTGAAGTTCCCAATGTTCCCAATACCTGAATACATTCTTGCTAACTCCTTAGAATGGACTAATGTTCATGAAGTCTGAGTAGCCAAGACGATTACCGAAGCCTTGTACTTTTTGCCCCTGCTCATTCACGGGTGAAAAAAAGCTGCCTCTTACCGTTTCCATATCTGGTACTTGGCTTACGCCGTCCTGCCCCAATTTCGTCATTCCCTTTCCGTCTTTACCAACTTTTTGACGCTGACCTTCGGACTGCATATTCTTACCGCCCTGCAATACCAGAGAAGTAGCTACCTGTCCGAGGGCCCCCATCTTCGCTGCGCGTTCTGTCTGTTTCGCATTGGCCTGAGTCAATACTCTCGATGCGCCCATGTCGGCCGCTGCACCCATACCAGTTTGTGCATCAGCAGCTTGCCCGCGAGAAGTGCCTAATACACCTAACTGCATGTTGTTCTTGATACCCAAGCCCGTTTTATCAGCTGCCGCAAGCTGAGCTTGATAAGCTTGCGCTTCCGCCCCACCACTTGCACCGCTAGCAGCGCGGTCATAACTTGCTTTACCTGCCAACGTCTGCATCGTGTCGGCATTGGCACGACCACGCAGAACATCCGCTGAATCATCAGTTTTCGATGCATCGCGCATCTTCTGGAGCAACGGGTCGTACTTCGCTTTGAAGTATTTGTTTTCGGCCATAGCTACAGCCGCCGACGCTTTCTCAGCTGCTGATGGTTGATAGTCCTGTGACTTAGGTTTGCTACCCATTAGAGTTCTCTCGTGTAGACTACTGTGTCTTTCTTCCAACCTTGCGATATGAGGTATGGCTCAATCGCAGTAATTGGTGTTCGTACTTCTATATTGCTAAAGCCGTTTTCTTTTGCGACTGCGGCGAAAAAGTCGTAGTACTGAATTACGCAGTTTTGTCCGCGGACCTTGGCCCACGCTAACCAGACTAAGAATGTCCTGGCACCCGTAAACTCGTCCCGCTCTCCCGTCGTTATCACAAAACCTTCTGGGGCAACCCAGAGGTGGGCTTCTTGGTTCAAACAGGCTGCGTACACGTCTTCTGGTATGAAAGTTAGCTGAGGCTGCTCGGCTAATATTTCTTCAATACCCTGTTTTACCCACGCCCATTCTTCCCGGATATTCGCTCGCGCCGGGTTAGCCGCCGCGGCCATAGTGTCTACGTCTTGTGCGCCATGCACCTGTCGTTCCACCATATCGAACTCTCCTAGCTACTCCGGTATCTGCGCCACGCGCTTTACGCTCCGCTATCATGGTGCCTTCGTTAAATAAAGACCCATACACACTAGCGCCTTGAAGGTCTGTCCATTCTTTGTTTGGGATTCTTAGAAGTCGGAATAGGGCACCATTGATAATGGTGTCTCTATAGTCGTTCATGACCCCGTCATCACACGCAGAGCTTGTGTGCGTTGGCTTGAGTACGGCCCTGACGATGGTGCTTGATACGCCCGTTGCTGTTGGAATCGGGGCTAACCAAACCAATGCTGACCCCTGCTGTACGTAGTATTCAGGTACGCCGTTTCCTTCACGCCATTTAGGAATTCTTTGCTCTAAAAGGGTAGAGGTTAGGGGTTCGAGGTCTTTGCCTTCATGAGTAATCCATAGGATCTTTTGCACCGCCGTGCCTGACGGGGCTTCTAGGTCATACTCGTAGATATTGCCAACGGTTGTCAGGGGGTCTAGTTCAGCTTGATACACGCTCGCGCGCTCACAGAGCTCAATGACGGCAGACCTGATGTTGTTTTTAATCAACGAGTCAGGGCACCCTGGAACCATCGGTAGGATATCGGGCAGTAGCGCTTCGTACGAAATCGCCATAATTTACGCCATCGCTAGTTGCTGGGGGGCCCTACGTTCCATATTTGGGTTTGTGATCGCGTCGATCTGTCCCTTGCCCGTAATAGATGCTGTAAACAACTGGAAGTGGCTAGACGCGCGCTGCTGATTGCCAGCGTATTCGGCATCTTTCATGTAGGCCATGTACAAAACGTAGTTCAGCACCGCGTTCGCGAAAATGTCAGGGATAGACAAATTATCTACCTGAGCAACAGCCGCAGGGTTAGAGGAGTAGATGATCTCTAAATAAGCCGCCCCATTTACGCCGGGGTATACGTAAAAATTACGTGGGTTGCTCTCGTCATAGATATAGTGCTTTACGACAGCGGTGTGCGCCGCATCGCCAGCTACTGTGGGGTCATGCCAGTCTGGCGTTTGTGCGTCGAGAACTTCTCTGTCCACTAAACGTACAGCGCGCTTGCCCGTACCGTTGCTCGCGGAAGACATGTTTCTGACGACCTTCAACAGGCGGTTGCCACCAGTAGGGATCGACTGCTTAGTGCCAGCGATAAGAGTAATCGTATCGTTAACTGCTGCGGCATCGGGTTTTAAAAGGGCGATTTCTCGCTGTGCGTCGTTCACCCATAAGACAAGTTCTGCGACAACAGGCCATCGAACTCCGGTTGTGTCTTGCAGCACTGTCTGTGCTCTGTCAATTACGCTCTGTACTGTGACTGCCATCGTTTTTTACCTATGAGTTGAGGATTGATTCCCAAGCAACTTCTCGAGCATCTGCGTCGACCGTTCTCCCAAGGGCTTTGTTTACAGCAGCCGCTTTAGGGTAACCATCGGCTTTAAAATTCCTTGGGTCACCTTCGTCCATCATCTTTTCAAGACAGGTGACTAGTTCATCATCGACAGACACTGATGAATTTTGTGTGGCTATAGTTTCTTCAATTTCTTCGAAAACAGCGATTTCAGCATCGCGTTCTTCGACGTATTTTTCGTTGTACTCTTTCGCGCCCATCTGGATGGCAATAAGGCCAATCTCGGCGGAGATCTCTCTGGGTACGCCTGCTTCAAATAGAACAGCTGTCCCGCCTAGTGTCGTTACTCGTAGCGACTCTTTGCTTACAATCTTCATGATTAGTTCCTCTAAAGTAAAAAGCCCCCTCCGAAGAGGGGGCGATTGTCTTACTGTGCAGTATCTAGGGCGATAACACCGAAGTCCTGTATAGAGCCACTGATGTCGCTGTTATACTTAGGCTTACGGAGACCGAAGATCTTGCCTACTGAGATACCAGACTGGTTGCCGTAGTCGAAAGTATCTTCAACCATTTCAGGCAAGCCAATGTCAGCCAGGGCCAGGGCCTGAGCACCACAGAACAGAGCACGTCCGCCAACTACGTCAGCGTCAGCACCCCACTTGTAGCCAGCTGCGCCAGCGTTAGCAGAAGTACCAGTAGTAGCACCGGAAGTGTTAAACACGTGGCGGAACTCATGGATCATGACACCGTCAACCATCAACGACGCAGAGCCAGAGAACAAGCTGTTAGAAGTTCCACGAACGCCAGCGTTGCGGACGTTAGCCAGGAAGTCAGAATCTAACTTCAGGGCTGCCATCTGCTGAGGAGTAACGAACATGTGGAAAGTCTCTTGGTTACCAGCACCACGAATACCACGAATGTAGTTGTCTTTAGCATAAGCCTTCAACTCTACGATAGTGCGGTAGCCAATCTTGTCAGCGCCTGCAACAGCAGTAGTGTCGCCAGCGACTAGGCCGCTAGTAGCGTCCCAACGACGGTGACGGTCGCTAGTTGGAGCTGACACATCAGAAGCAAACTCAAGGTCAACCAGCTCGTGTCCAGCAGAAGCTGAAGTAGCGCGGAGGCCGCCGTTGTTTTTCTGAGTGTAGGCAACACCTGACAAAGTCAAGAAAGCCAACTGGTCGCAGCGGTCAGCCATTGCATAAGCAAGTGCGTCGCGAGACTGCTCACGGAAGTTAACTACAGTCTTCTGGTCAGCCATACGGCCAGCGATGCGGTTAGCAAAACGTAGCTGGTCTAGACCAATGCTGATGTCGAACGCGCGGAGGGCTTCTTCGTTTCCTTCCAGCGTGTTGTCACCAGTGATACCGTCGCCGGTCATGTCAGCAAGCAAAGTGATGTTTGCTTTGGTGCCTTTTTGGTTCTTAGTAAGTTCAGTTACGCGCTGAACCATAGCGTTTGAACCCGCGCCAGCGAACTGGTTGATGAAAGATTGATTGCGAGCTACTTTCCAGAAGTCGCGGCTCCAAGCTTGGAGTTGGTCACCAGTCAAGGTGCCGAAATTTGTTAAAGCCATGATGGCCTCCTAATAAATTGACAGAATAATTTTATGCGGCACATGCCGCCTTATCAGCCGACTTAAAGGAGCGGCTAATCCGTATTCCCGTATCGTGGGACAACGAACTAGCGCTGATTAGCGAGGTGCGACCTCGACAGGTTTTACGCCTTTGTAGGCGGGGGGTTACGTTTTTTACGGCTACGGGCCGACCCCATATCGCAGGGATGGACGTATTAGCATATTAGTACAGCTAATATAACAAAGCAACCGCTATTCGTATATTGTTACTTTTTGTGGGTCTACAAATTCAGGAACGCAGTAAGCGTGCACGGGAGTCTCGTATTTTCTGAGTGTCCCCTGAACTGTTAGCTCCTCTGCATACCATCTGCACCGCGATAGCCCTTGCCAGTAGCTCTTTGCGTTCTGCTGTATTTCACCGTTCACTACAATTATTAACGCAAAGACTAGTTGTTTCACCACTTAGCCTTGTCAGCCCAATAAGCAGCTGACATTTTGCCTTTCGAGATGTTCTTCGCGTGCCGTGCTTTGAAGCTCGCGCGTTTGGCCTTCATCCTTTCAGACTCACCCGCCTTGGGTTTGCCCGCGGTCGACGCACCTTGCTCACCGAAACGGATGGTTTTGATCTTATCTCCCTCTTTAGCCACCACAATGTGCGACTTTTTTGGGTGGGAAGGAGTCCGCTTTGGCTTGTTAAAGCCCGAGACTCCTGCTCGGGCTAATCGTGGGTCTTTTTTAACTGGCATTTGTCACCTCATTAAAGAATATCACCTCTTAGGCGTTTTAAAGTTGCTTCAGGGAGGGCAGCGAACTCTTCTTCAGTCATAGATGACAAGTCGAGCCCCTTTTCGCCGTGGTTAGAGGAGCTTTCACCAGGAAGTTCCGGAGGTTGAGCCTCTGCTGCGCGAAGTTTTTTGCTAACCTGGGCGCGTTTTCTAGCAAGTTCATCAGTTTTCTGCGCTTTACCAGCTAGACTTGGCACACTTTCTTGCGCTTGGTCGAGGTCGTGGTCTTTGACGACGTATTTCACAGCTTTCGATAGGGCATCTACAGCGTCGTAACCCTTCAAAATGAATGCATCCCGTAAATCTATGACTTCGTTAGTAATTTCTTGGTCGAAAACGTCTGAGTTGCTGTCAAACACAGGGTATGCTTCTTCCATTGCCGCCGCTGCGTTCTGCAAGGCCGTCATCTGCCGGTCTTGGCTTACCGTCTGGTTCATTTCTTGTCGCATTTCGAACTCAAGCTGGGCTCGCTCAGCTTTTCTAATCTCTCTTCGGAGCGCAACAGCTTTTTCTGTTTCACCATCAAGCACCATGTTTTGGTACTCAACTTCTTTCGAATCAAAATCGTAGGCGTCGGGCGCTTCCGCGGACTTTTCATTCTGTGCTGTCATCTCATCTAGTTGTTTCTGCAGTGCTTTTTGTTTTGCAAGCACCTCATCTAGACGGGCTTTAGGCACCATTTGTTTTTTAGACGACTTACTTTCAGCCACAACTTCGTCTTCGCCTTCTTCTTCGACTTCTTCTTCGACTTCTTCTTCAACTTCTTCTTCAACTTCCTCCTCGGCAACTTCTTCCTCGGCAACTTCCGCCGTAACGGGGTCGTCTGTTAACCCAAAATTAAGGTCAAGCCCCGCTGGGTCTTCGTCCGGGCGATCTGCACCAGGCATTACGTCGAACTGCATTGTGGTCTCTTCTGTGGATGCATCGTCTTGCTTACTCATTTAAGAACTCCTGTTGTTCCTGTTAGTATTTTGAAAGGCTGCGGTTGCCAACTTGGTAGCCGCAGAGGTCTGGCTTTGGTTTTCTTTTGCTGCATTACTTAGGTCTGCTAACTCACGACGTAGTTCGAGTTGCTCTTCATTGATCTGTATCTTGGCCCGTATCTCAGCCATACGGATCTGTGGATCAACGTCGGTTGTATCTTGCACTTTGGCGATGTTCAGAGCGGCTTCAGACTGAGTCTTCTTAACATCAGCATCTAGTTTCGCCATCTCAAGCTGTAGCTGCTGCATTTGGATCTGCTGCTGCTGAGCCATAGCTTCTTGCTGCTCTGGGGTTGGCGGCTCTTGACCTGTCATCTGACGGATGCGCTTAGCCAGTTCGCCTTTGCGGGCCAAGTGGCTGTACTCAATAATCGCGTCGTCCGGTACAACTACTCCCGCCTGTCGTAGCGCGAGAGCTTCTGCGAATTGAGTCTCGTCGAAGCTGTCTCTCGCTGGCGCAGTGGCAACAATCACGTCGTACTCACCAATAGTCAGGTCGTTAATAATCCGCCCTTCTGGTGTTTGCTCGTTGATAATCATTTCTTCGCGCGGCTTGAGAGGGTCGGCTTCATTGGTGACCTGGATAACACGCTGCTCGGTGTAAAAAGTCTGGATTAGGTTAAGGATTTTCTCTGCTAGGTATTGACGAGACTTGCGCAGGTTATCTAGTGGCACTTGGATCATGATCGCGCCGCGGTTCTGCTTAGCCTGGATCGCGATACCTGATACCTCCGCGCTATCAGTGCCCAGCATCGAATCGTTAACACCAGAGATAGTCTTGATGTTAGCCGCAGCTTTCTGCGCGATACGATCTAGACCAGTAGGTATCTGGTTTGCACCAATCTTCTGTGGGGGTGTAGTCCCACGCGCATACTCAAGTACAAGACCTGTCTCCGCACCATGCTCCTCGAGGTCATCTGCAGTCATACCGACCAATGATCCCGACTCAATCATCCAGCCACTATTAGCTGTGGTATTAACTATATGCAGCTCTTGAGACGCTATTTTGTTTAGCTGCTCCTGCGGAGATAATAAGTTCCGCACTACGCCGAACGGGCGCCCCCTGCGGAAATAGCAGAAAAATGGGACAATCGTAAACTGGTTGTAGGGAGACCAGTCATCGTGTAGCACAACCTGGTCGCAGGTAACGGTCCAACGAATCTTCCGTATGATCTTGCTTATTAGGTTTAAGTTGTACTGCTTGGCAAACTTCTTATTCTTAGCCTCGCTCCAAGCATCAGGTGCTTGGCGCTGATCACCTGTGTCAGGGTCGACAAAGAACATCGCGCGGCTCAGCTTTTTATGCTGACGCTCTACGACGCGCAACGCCTTTACGTTACGGTACTCCTCGTCTCCAGGAACCCCCGCACCAAAGTAGTCGTCATTTGTCTGGGTGTCGCCGAAACGAGTCTCTTGGTACTCGACAGAATCTGGGCCAAAACTCATGCCGTTCTCAGCGACAAACAATAGACGCTCCGCCTTTTTCTCTCCGTACAACTCTGCGATCTCATCAAGCGTCATCCAGCGAGTTTCGAACACCTCATTCCACGTCTTCGGGTCTGCGTCCTTGGCATCTGGGTCGATAAGTATGTCTAGCGGATCTTTGGCCGTAATCCGTATCTCACCCTCAACGTGGTCACTGAAGTCCATACGGACATCAAAATACCCGCGCCCGTCCATTATCAAACCGTCTGCGAACACCTGCTGCTCGACCCAGTCCAACTTGTTGTTGTCGGCTATCTGCATATACAACTTAGTCAGCGTCTGGGCTATAGCCCCATCGCCCCCTCGTCGTGGTTTGAACTGGATGTCAGCTCTGCGCGTAGACTGCTCACCCAAAATGGTATTAATGGTAGGGAGAATAGTATTGATCGTCAGAGCGGGGCGGCCTTCAGCTTCTAGAGCCGCGGCGTCCTCATCATCCCACTGGTCACCTTGGTAATACTCATCACATTTGAGCGCCATCTCTACGTAGTCTAAGTGCCCGTTATCCCGTGCACGTTCATAGCGTGCCCATTGGGTGCGTGTGATCTCTTCTTCTTTAGCTGGATTTAGCTTTGTTGATTTCATCGTTATGCGCTCATAGCTGATTTAGTGCGTTCACCTTTGAAAAGGCCAGGTAACCGGTCTCTCCAGCTCGGCACATGCTCAACGCGCTCAACAAAAGTGCTGAACTCCGTCATCATGAGACCTATCCAAGCCAAAGCGTCTACCTGGTCATCGTGTACCCCGTTCGGAAAGCGCAACAGCTCTGCTACCAGTGGGCCAGTAAATTCTTCGTCCTTTGGCATGAAGACCATGCCCTGTTGCATCCTGCCTTGGATTGCTCTGGCCCGCGCCTCCTTGTCCCTGCGGCCAGTCTTTAGATCTTTAAAATACGCTTCGTACAACCCGCGCTCGCGTACACGCTTCTCGAGGAACGGCCCAAGGGCCATCTCAATGTGTCCTTTCTCAATACCTATGATCGACGGCTTCCAGACCTCGTAGAGATCAAGTATCTGCTCTACCAACTCAAACCCGTTGAACCTGCCCCGTACAACGTCGACCACGTACAGGCAATCCTGCTCATCTACACCTATGACCATGCCTACGGTGTAGTCATTGCGATCGTTCTTGCCGATAGCCAAGTCCCACGCGCAGTAGAAGCGCATACGGTCGTGGTCAATCTCATCACGGTCGTAGTAGTTGATCATGTCCCGCGTGAAGTACTCACCGTCGTCCGCGACAGGGTTCTGCTGGTACAGCGCTGACCAGTCTCTAGGGCCAACCGCTTTCTCAATTCTTTTTAAGGCTTCTTCGTCGTATCGCTCTCGGTGGAGCGCTTCGCCGCGCTTTCTGAAGGGCTCATCGACCTCTGCTCTGGCGGGGTAGTTGACAACCTCCCACTGTTCGCCGTTGTCTGCTGCAGCTTTAAGTAAGCGTCCCGCAAGATCATCGTCGTGCCAACGAGTGAGGATAACCAGCACACCGCCACCAGGCGCAAGACGCGTGTACGCCGTTGACGTATACCAGTCCCAGGCGCTGTCGCGCGCGTTCGATGATTCCGCGTCGTCACGGTTCTTTACCGGATCATCAATGACAAGGATATGAGCGCCCTTACCAGTAATACCCCCGCCAACACCGGCAGCAACATAACCGCCGCCAGCAGTAGTAAGCCAAGCTTCAGCAGACTGAGAATGTGGGTCAAGGCGGGTTTTGAATGCTGACTTATAGCCTTCTTCACGTAGGAGGCCGCGGACTTTGCGCGAGAATCCCATAGCAAGAGAGCCCGAGTAAGAACAGCTGATAAACTCGTGCTCGGGGTTTCGCCCAAGGTGCCAAGCTGGGAACGCCACTGACGCAAGCGTACTTTTACCGTGTCGAGGCGGCATGAATAGCATAAGTCTTGGAGACTTCTTTTCAGTGACATCTCTTGAGAACTCCTCAAGCCGTTTACATATATCTTTGTGTACCCATCCCGCTGAATAGTCCGGGTTAAACCGCTCCACGAACGGTAGGAGCCGTTTACGCGTCAAGAACCGTAGAGCGAGTTCCGCGCGCGCCTTCTCCTCTAGTGTCTCTTCCTTCGTGGGTTCCGGTTCGGGAACCGTGGGTAACGGTCCTTGCTCCGCGATCTGCGCTTTGCAATACACGCAGAGTCGATCGTCCCCCGAGTAAAGCGTCTCGGGGTGCGACGCTTTACAGCGTATGCATTCGACCTTTTTTACTTCAGTCATCTATCTCTCTGGGCGTGTAGAACAAAACGAACGCTTTACAGTTAGAACAACTGAAGTTAGAGACAATAAGGAACTCTTCATCGTCATCACAATCCTGGTCGCCCCCCCAAATCAGCGGGGATCTGCACTGCCAACATTTCATACTAGTCGCCTTTAGGTTCGAGATAGTGGAGGTCTTTACCTGCGATCTTTAATAGGTCTTCGTCAGTCATGCGCTCGAGCTGCTTGGTGCCGTTAATGTTGATGTTTACCTGGGGGGCGGTATCGGGGACGCCTAAACCGTGCAGCTTGACTAGAGAATCAGTGGTGTTCTTCATCTCAGTGGCGTTGGCAGAGGCGTTATAAGCCTCCATATACATCATGTGCGCGTTCTGAGCCGTGAACTTTACAGTTTCACGCATCTCTTCGCGGTAGTACTCGAGGGCTTTTTGTACATCGGGTAGTTTGGCGGCAGCGTAGGCGGCCTGCTTGCAAGAGTACCCCACACCCCGACCCGCGGCTGGCGTAGTCATACCGGAAACCATGAGCATGACCAACTTTTCCTGCTGCATGGTTAACGAACCACGGCTTATGCCCATGTACGGCATATGCGATTGGAATTCGGTGCGCGCGCTGACTAAGTCAGTGGACGGTTGTTCCAGCTGGGCTGCTTGGTCCATAGAACTCTTGGTTGTTATCTACGTATATAAAAGCAGGAGCCCCGTCAAATTCTTTCGACGACACTTCTGCTATCCATTCTTCGGCGTACTCCTCGGAGTGGCCTGCCGCTATAATGAGGTCAACGGCTTTATCATAGTTGTACGCAAGCACCTCGCGGCCATTACGGATCGTTGAACCGATAATTGCGTCGTCGAGGCCTTCGATTGCTAATACTTCTATGTCAACCATAGCGTATATTAGCTTTACTAATAATTAATCACAAGAGAAATCAGCAATAGTCTTGACCCACCAGTAAAACATGTCTTCTGATAGGGTGTGTTTCATGATATTTACGCGGTAACAGACCAATTGGGTATTTTCGGGGGTGTAGCCCTTGTCGGGAGATACCCGATCGATAGAGGCATTGTATTCTTTTTTACCTGTACCGTCTTTATGGTGCGTAAGAATAACGCCCGACACTGCGCACCGCCCATTTTGCTTATCCCACAGCTCTAACAGGTGCTCCAGCTCTATCGACCAACTAAGGCCACGGTGGGCTGACCCTTTGCTGTTGCCAGATTTACTTTGAGAGTGCAGGTTCTTTAAATAGCTCTTATACGACTCGGAGATTCGCGTTTGAGCTTGGGCGATCTTGCAAGCAGAGCAGATATGTTTCGAAGCAAATTCGGCACTGTCCTGGGTAACTTTGCAACACCGACACTTTCTAGTAGTTCCAGTCATGGGTCAGGATAGTAGCACAACTAATTGTTTTGTAAAAAAATTTTATAAAAAAAAATATAAAAAAGCTTTTTTATATCCCTCATCGACTATCTCCCCCCTCGCAGTCTAGACCACCCCCAACCCCGGATCGTAGTCATGGAACCTTGATCACGAACCGCGCCCAGGGACCCCTATGCGTTTTCTCCTACGTCGAAACCGGTCGGATTCGCAGGTGAAACAAGCACACCAACGTGTTTGTACAGAGGAGAAATAAACATGAACTTCAAGCAAAGAGCAATGCTCGCAGCCAGCGCATACGCCAACAAAGACAAGCTAACCAAGGCCACTGCCTTTATCAAGGAGAACTGGTTAGACCTAGCAACAATAGCCCTAGCCGCTTACATAGTCGAGGACATCGTTGACCCAGACATCCTGCCAACCACCACCGAAGGAGCATCATCATGAAGACAGTAACTTTCAAGAACATCTGTTCGCCGAGCAACGACAAGACAATCATCATCGGCACGAGCAAGAAGAACCAGCGATGGTTCTTCAGAGTGGACTCACGCAACGCTGCCATGCAGGTAGCCAAGGCCATCATGCAGAAAGGTGGCAAGGTCAGCCTCGCAGGTTGGCAAGAGTACAGCCCAACAACTGATCAACCACCCTGGTCGCACTGACCACGAACCACGAATCACGCTCCACGAAACCCGATCCGCTCTTCGCGCATCGGGTTTTTTTATGACATCTACATTAATAACGAACGGAGAAAGCCCATGAAAAAGTTTACGTATCAATGGTGGTATGCCTATTTCCAACGAGCAGGGTACGCGGACCGCGAATCACGGTTCATGGCTCACGATGCTGTGGCTCGCCGCCTGTGAGGGTGTGTGCCAGCTTTGAAAAATGTGTGCCAGGAATATTCTCGTTTCTGGCACACAATATATCGTTGTATATCAACGACTTAACTAAATGTGTGCCATGTGTGCCATGTGTGCCAGCATTTTTAAGTTCGTTTACACATCTAATCGATATACCCATTTTATTTTCTAAATCGAACTTTAATTTGAAATTAGTGGCACACATGGCACACATCTCTGAAAGCCGCATGGCTGCTCACTTTTTACTGTTTCAATTCTGGCACACATTGTGGCACGCACCTGGCACACACCCCCCTGTTTCTGGCACACACTCCAAATTCACGCTCACTATGTCCACTAACCGCGGACCACGAGCATCGAATCACGAACCAAGCCTATCGACTCGCGTTACACGCTCATCGGTCGGTTTTTCTTATGAATTGGTTAATTCTGACTAATTCATTATTAGTTGTAGTATTATTCCGTAGGAGGAATTAATTATGCAGACATTAAATTTGAACGTAGAGCGCTGGAGCATGGTAGAAGCTGAGCATATAGACTCAGAACTAAACTTCGGTAACTTCGATCTTGCAGGTATAGTTGATTATATTAGTCCCAGTACTATTGAAATCGACGATCAACCCTGGAACTACAATCCATTCGACTTTGTTAAACCGCAAGGAGGTCACTAATG
>Ga0102902_1000510_pt1 | contig 14209 bp, 4 predicted proteins | sample Colrivmet1555B02_FD_78458 | JGI IMG/M metagenome (GOLD analysis project Ga0102902, IMG submission 78458) | Estuarine microbial communities from the Columbia River estuary - metaG 1555B-02 | ecosystem: Environmental > Aquatic > Marine > Intertidal zone > Estuary | place: USA: Columbia River... | reverse complement strand
TTAGTTAGATCTTCTAGAATATATTAAACTATTTTTTATAAATTTTTGAAGTAAAAAATTTGATTTATTTTAACTAATAATTGTAAAATAAAAATAATAATCATCTAAATTATTATCTATATATATTAAATTAAAATATTCAAATTTATAAATATAAATATTATTATGATAAATCTAATAAATAATTATTTTTCACTTTACAAAAAAATATTATTTATTAAATCTAAGTATAAATTAATGTAATAATCTGCTATTACTATAATAAGATAATATCTATAAATATTAATATATTTATAATGGTTCATCTCTAAATTTTATTTAGAGATGTACCTTTTCCTGCTTCGCAGGAAAAGGTTCTTATTCATTTTGTATAAATTAGTAAATTAAATTTATTACTATAAAAATATTTAATATAATGAAGATTAATAAAAATAAATTTTATGATTTATTACTATTATTAATATTAGAATTTGTTTTATAATAGTAATATCTAATTTTTTACAAATATAATTTATTTTAATTAAGTTCTTTTTTTTTAAATTCTTTTTTATTATTTTTGTTTTTATTAAGTTTTTTTTTATTATATTTTTTTTAATTAAGATTTTTTTAATTAAAAATTTTTTAATAAAATTCTTTTTTATTAATTTTGTTTTAACCATTTTAATATTTTTTGGTTTAATAATATAATTATTATAATATGATTCTTTATTCTTCATAAATTCATTTAATGTTATGGATAAATCATTGTTAATATAATTAATACCTATTTTATTTTTTATGCATAAATTATTAGTATTACAAATAATTTTTTTACTTTGTGGCATTAATAACTGTTTAAAATTATACATATTAGTAGTATTCATAGATTTATTACAAGATTCACATATAGGTCGTAAATTTTCAATACTAGTATCACCGCCATTTTTTTCTGCAATAACATGTCCAGTATGAAATTTTAATTGTGTAATATCAGTAATTTCACAACATAAACATTTAACTTTTCCAATTTCTTCACCTATATATTTATTCCATATAGCAATTTTTAATGCTTTGGGAATATATTTTTTTTTATAATTTTTAGTTTCTTGTTGTAAATTATTATTTGGATTAATTTTTTTATTTTTAAGAGTCATTATTATATTAAATAAATTGAAATTAATATAAATTAATTTCAATTTATTTAATCTAATAAATTATTTATTAGATGCATTTGATAATTTATAATACTAATTGAGTACCTTTGTTGACAAATTTACTAAATATTTTTAGAATTGATATAATAATATTTATAAATTAAATATTGATACTAATTAATAAATAATTTATTATTTTATATTTAGGAAAAGTTGTAAAAATTATGTAATTAATTATAATATAATTAGTTTCAAGTCTTAATTACATAATTTTTATCTATAATTAATTATTATCTGTAAATATTAAAATACACCATATTTTCAATTATATATACAAAATGGTACACACTGTTCAAGTATAAGATTAAAAATATAGTAATATAAATTATTACTATCTAAATCAAAAAATATTGTATTTTTATGTTATTCAATTGATATAAATTATGTTCTTGAATCAGTTAAATTAATAGTATTCTATCATATTTAAATTATACCTATTTATATTAAGTATATTACTAGTAAGAGTTATTTGTATTTATTATTTTAGCTAAACCAACAACTTTTAATATTAAAAGATTTGCTATTTTATAATTATTTGGTTGTGATATAATAATTAAATTATTAATATTCATGATGTAAAAACACTTTTAGCACTGGTATATAAATTTGATTCAATAGTTAAATTAGTATATTATATTTTAGTATTTAAATTCATCTAATTTTTTCTCTTAATGTTAAATCAGTGAATGATGTTACTATATTATGTATTAGATATAAATTTAATATTATCTTTATAAGGTATTAAATAATATATTATTTTCATAAAGTATTTAAGAATGGTTTGTATTTATATTTGAAGAATTAAAATATGGTGAAAATGTAGCATAATCTGCAAATGATGTAGAATAATATATTCCATCATAATATTTTAGTGTATGTCCTTTATTAAATATAGCAAATGGAAAAGAATTACTTGAAGTAGATGTAATTATAAAGGAATTTACTATTTGATTAGTGTAAATATTACCATTTAAATCTAATAGTTGAAATTGTAGTACTTTAGTATCATAATTATAATATATAACCATATAAGCACCCGTTTTAATAACAGGTTTAAAATTAGGAAAATCAGATTCCGTAAAATTAAATGAAAATCCAGCATCTCGAATATGCCATACAGTTGAATTAATGTACACCCATGCAATATTAAACCAAACACCAACGGCTGTATCACGTGGAAATCTATCTAAATATGTAGCAGCAAATTTAAGTACAAAACACCAATTACTATTATACGTAAAACCGATTGAACTACGATAACTTAGTGATAATCCCCAGATTGCAGGGTTATTCCCCATTCCATCTTGTTTTTCATAATTTGATATTTCTCCCCATTCCCATGTATTAGGTGAATTTGTAATAATTATTGGCTGTCTAAAAGACCACTCATATCTGTAGCTATCAAAAATCATAGATACATCCCATGGTACAAAATGTGAAGAAATTAATACATTTCTTATTGTTGTAGCTGTTCTACCATATGGATCTATTACACTATAAGTTATTATATAGCTTGTATCTGTTGATGTATATAATAATGCATTTGATATTAAAGTACTACCTGAAGCATTAATAGGTTGACTTATAGATTCAATTCCATTTAAATTTTTAATTGATATAATATATGGCGTTAAAGTACCTAATACATAGTTAACTGTAACACCAAGATCTGTATATGTATTTCCGAAAAAAACATATGTGGTTAAATTACCATTTAATACAAGACTTGGTAAAATTGGAGGTAAAAATAATCTTGTAAATAAAATTGTATTATTAAATGGTATTATAGTATTTGATATTATATCTACACTATTTTCTAACCAAAATAAAATATTTACCATATCAGATGGTCTTAAAATCCATTTAGGTGTAAAATTTATAGTATTATATTTTGCAGATAGTATTATTAATAGTTGTGATAGTTGACCTTTAAGAATAAAATTAGTATTAGTTGGTTGATTTACAGAACAACCTAAAGATAAATTATTTGATGTTGTTATTGTATTTAAATTTATTGGTACTGATATTGATGTGCTTATAATTCCATTTATAAATGTATATAAAAGATTATTTTTTCTCATATATACTAAATGTGTCCAAGTATTTAATGGAACGGGAATTTGTGATAAATTAGATGTATAGGTATTTGTACTACCTATAAATAATACTAAATATCCAGTTGATGTTATAGCAAGAGCGAACTGTCCTGCCCATGCACTTGTAGTAGTATTATTAGGTATTCTAGTATCTATAATATAAGAATAATTAGCTGAATATGATGTTATATTAACCCAAACTTCAATAGTCCAATCTGTATTACTAATTGAATTATAATTTGAATTAATTGGTCCCATCCAACCATTTGTTGTATTATAGGTTATAATAGGAATTTCAGAAACAATATATACATTTTTTATTATACTAGATGTTAGATTTTGACTATCTGTAGTTGTATAAGTTATAGTATATTGGTTTATAGTCGATGTATTGATTATATTTTGATTTATAATTATAGGTGGTGCCGATATATTAATAAATGTTAATAATTGTTCAGTATTATTATTTAAAATAGAACTAATATATGGAATTAAAGTAGTATTTGTTAAATAAGTTGTTGCTATTGCACCATATTCTATATAATTTTGTCCATTTACAATATAAAAATCTGTATCTGTTTTTGATTTAAGTATAGGTACTATAGGATTATTTAAGAGAGTATTAGTAGTAACTGTTCTATTTAAAATAATAATTTGATTTGAAATAATTTCATAATCATATTTTAACCAAAATAATATATTAGTCATAGATGTTGGTGTTAAATCCCAATTTGGAATAAATCCAGATACATTATATTTAGCAGTTAACATAACTAATGGTTGACATAATAAACCATTAAAATGTCCAGTAGTAGAATTATTATATACAGTATTAGCATATGCGCCATTAACTAAATATTGTAAATTATTTAAATTATTAAGATAAGTTGGAACTGGTTCGCCAGGACTAGGAATACCATTAATAAAAGTATAAAATATATTATTGTTTCGCATCCAAACTACATGAGTCCATTTATTTAAGGGTATTGTTTGTGTTATAGTAGAACCTATAAGATTTGTATTAGATGTTGATTGTATAATTGGCTTTGAATTATTAATTTCTAACCAAAAATGTGTAGGTGGTAAATTGGCATTTCCATTATTAGGTTGTCTAAAATCAAAAATAGCTGTATTACCATTTGTAGCAATCATAAATAACCATATTTCACATGTCCAATTTGTATTATTCATTGAATTAAAATTTAAATTTATTAATTGTAAATTACCATTTATTGTATTAAATGTTATTGGTGGATTTTTTTCAACAACTGTAATTATTCTATTAATTGATGCAGTATTATTCATACTATCAGTAATAGTATAAGTTAACGTATAATTTCCTAAAATACTATTATTATATGTTCCAGATATAATAGGTACTAAATTTGGTTCTAGAATATTTGTAATTGTATATCCTCTTTCTATATAATTTTCATTTAATTGTAAATAATAAGGCGAAGGCCCATTTAGTGTAAGTGTTGGTAATAACGTAGTAAATACTAAATTATTTATATTATTAGACCATTTATTATATAAATAGTTTTCAATTATATAAATTTCATTAGATGTAAGAACACGTTTCCAATATAAACATTCCCCAATATAACATAAAGCTAATTCTGTTGTACTATCGCTTGAACCTAAATAAATATAATTATTACTTAAATTTAAAGATAAAGTATTAGTTCCAGATATAACAAATTCTTGTCCAGTATTTAAATTAATCATTTTTAAATATCTTGAAATTCCATTATAAAGAATTCCTATAATCATAACTGGAATATTTGCAATATAAGGAATACCCACGCTAGTATTACTATTAGTTCGCCAACTAATTAAATTTTGACTAGTTGGATTTACTAAAGAAATATCAGTGTTCCGATTAGAAAAATGTCCCCATATACATCCATTAGATGTATTTTGTAAGAATGATACAATTAAAGCTAATGTTACATTAGTTGAATTAGGATATGTATTAGAACTTCGTAAACTTGATGAATTAGAAAAATTAAATACAGATAATGTATTTATTGTATTTGGTAATATTGTAGGTTGCCCAACATAAGGAACCATATAAATATTATTACCTGAAATATCTAAAACATTAACTATAGTATTTGAATTATTAAATGTAATATTTGTAGTAATAGATGGGTCTAACCAAAAATATACATTTGATAATGGAGATGTAGATATAATTATATTAATTATGCGTTGTATACTTGAACTATTTCCATAACTATCTATAGCAGTATAAATTATTATATATTGTCCTATACTATTTACATTTACAGTTCCCGAAATATTAGGTATTATAGTTTCATTTAAATTATTAGTAATAATAACTCCTAATTCAGTATATGATCCATTAATTGGAAGATATAAAACACTAGAACCAATTAATTTAATAACTGGTGGAATATTATATGTAATAACATTTATATATCTTTTAATATAACCTACATTATTAAAAATATCAATAGCTATATATTTAATAGAATATAAACCGATAGTAGATGTATTAGGTATTCCTATAATAGAATAATTAATTTGTTTCGTTCTTAAATTATATTGAATATTACTACCTAATTCTATATAAGAATCAATATTTTTAAATAATGTCATAGTAGAAGACCCATTAAGTATTAATTTAGGTGCGGTTGTAGGAATCGTATTATATAATATAGGACTATTATTAATTGTTAGAGATTTACCAGAAGCATAATTTGTATAATTATCATGTAATAAAAATATACCAAAATCATTAATAGACAAATCAAATTGTGGTGTAAAATTTGTTTTATATTTTTTTATTAGAGATATTTTTAATTGACTCATTTGACCTTTCCAGTGTTTAGTTGTAGATGAAGGATTATTAACTGATCCTCCTATAAGTATATTATTTATTCCTGATGCACTAAAAGATGGAAATTTCCATTCATTTGCATTAATAGTAAAAGTTCCTAATGTATTACCATTCATAAATATTTGTAATTCGGTATCACTATTTTTTTGGTATGCAAGATGAACCCATTGATATAAAGGTACCACATTATTTTTAATTTTCCATTGCATTATAGTATCATTAGCATAATAAATAAAAGGACGTCCATTACCATCATATGTTATTGAAGGAGATATTCCAGTAATATTAGTAGTTATTCCAATAGAAAAGAAACTTGTATTATTACCAGAATAATTAAAATCTATTATCCAATTACTATCATTTGCTCCCCAGGATGTGGCATATACCCATACTTCAATGGTCCAAAAAGATGAACTTCTAAGGATATTTAAATCAATATTTTGTGTTAAATATCCAGCTGTTAAATCATAATTTGGTACAGTTAAAGACTCTATTATTGGTGGTTTTGTAATAAAATATATATTAGATGTAGGTATTATATAATTTAGTAATTCATAATAATAATTATTAATTATTTCATCCTGAAATAATAATCTGTTGTACATACGTGTATTACCATAGTGAATACTATTTAAACTTTCTGCTTGAATAACTCCATTATTTGAATTACAACCTATACTAAAATAATTAGAAGATAAAGCAGGATTTGGCCAGTGTAACCATGTAGTATTATCTAATAAAATAACTAGACCACCATTAAGATATAAATTTAAAGTTTTAATAGAACCTGAACTTGAACTACTAATGGTTATAGCTAAATGAGACCATTTTCCTCGTAAAGTATTTAAATTGATACTTCCAGCTCCAGTTGTTTGATTTTGTAATAATATATTAGTTGAAAAGGCTAAAACATTGTAGGGATATGTAGAATAAGAATAATTACTTTGACTAAAACAAAAACCGTAATCATAAGATGAAAATAGAGAACTTTGACCTACTAATAGCATATTAGTACTTTGTGATGGAATAAAATCAAAATCAATATATATCCATTGTTCTAATGTTAAACCATTTTCCCAAGCTACAGACTTAAAATTATTAAATGAACTCGTATTCATTATCCATGCAGCATAACCACTACGTCTCCATCCATTATTATTTTGAATTTTGCTAATAGAATTAAAATTATTTGCATTTGGATGCATAATAAAACTATAATTATTAGTTGTATCTACCCATGAAATATTAGTATTAGGAAGATTAGATACTTGTAAATTAAATATTAAATTATTTATTGTAATATTATTTGGTACCAAATTTATATAATTTTGTCTATTTTCAATAACAGGTAATGTTAAATAACTCATTGTAATACCACTTATAAGATCTAAATAATTATCGGTAAGAAAAAATAATGTATTATTTAATTCGGATTGTAATGGAGTTAAATCATTTTTGGGAATAAATGCTATATTATATTGTAATCCTAAAGAAATTTTTACATGAGATAACTTACCTTTGAGATGATAACTTGATGATGTATCAAGTTGATTATTAGCCATTCCTAAAGTTATTTGATATAAATTGGTTAAACTTGTTTCATCATAATAAATTCCACATGAAATTTGTCCAGCAAATGTTCCATCAATATAAAATTCTATATTAATTCCATTTCTTTGACAAGCAATATGTGACCATTTATTTAATTTTAATAAACTCACGGTACTAGATAAATATGTAGATACAGTTGTTGTACCATTATATATACCTATATAACCACTAGAATTTACTAATATAGCAAAACTACCTATATTAGATACAAAAGGTTTTGATCGGAAATCTATAATTGTACAACCATTAGATGCAAAACTCGTAAAGAAAACCCAAGTTTCAATTGTCCAATATTGAGTTTTTGCTAATACAGTATAATTACCAGATATATATAAATATGTATTTGAGGGAGTATCAAAATTATACCCTTGAATAGTTTGTGTATATAAAACATATACTGTTCTAGTTACTGATTTAGCATTTCCAGATAAATCAATTGCTGTATATGTTAATAAATATTTTCCTGCTTGGTTTATATTTACAGAACCTGTAATTATTGGACTAAGATTACTATTTAAATAATCTGTAATAATAACCCCTGGATCAGTATAAGTTGTATTAATAGGAATTTTGATTAAATTACTTCCTACCAATGTTATAGTAGGTGAAGTTAAATTTAATTGAATTGTTACAGTTCGTGTAATATTATTATAGTTACCATAACTATCAATTGCAGTATATGTTATTATATGATTTCCTACTAAACTAGTATTAAAAGATGTTATAGTAGTAGAATTAGATAATAAAATTTGATTAGATAGATAATTAGTTGAATTATATTGGATATTTGTAATATAAGGTAAAATATTTTCATTTAAATTATCTGTTACAAAAACTCCTGGATCAATATATGGTTGTCCTTTACTAATAGTTATTAGACTTGGACCGGATAATGTTAATATAGGAGAAATTACATCAGTTCTAATTTTTAATATGTCTCCTGTTCTATAGTATCCCCATAAAGGAATACCACCATTTGCTGCAGCACTATTATTAGGATATTCTGGTAATCCTACCATACTTATATTTCCTATAGAACAATTTATACAATTAAATGAACCAAATACTGATAAATCTGATAATATAGTTATATTATTCATTGTTACTGAATTATTTATATTTGTTAAACTAGATGTAGCTAAATTAGATACAATTGTAACTTTATTATTCAAATTAGCTGAACCAAAAATATATAAATTTGAACATACAGTTACATCCTTTTGAATAATAGTATTACCAGATATATATAAATTTGATAAAAAACTTGTATTATTAATGGTAGTTGTTCCAGATATCATTAATTGTGAATTAATAGTTGTATTGTTAAGGTTAGCATTATGTGATATATATATATATCCGTAAGTTGTAATATAATTAAAATAAGATATACTAGAATTATATAATGTTGATTCTACTGTTATATTATTAAAATATATATTTCCATCAATATTTAAATTTGAATTCATTGTTACATTATCTAAATTTCCATAATTTGCATTTAAATTTGAAACTATAGTAAAATTTCCTTTTATTATACTAGTATTTGCCTTGATATTATTCCCTATATTACAATAATTATTAATATATGTTTTATTATAATTATATAAATTAGATGTAACTGATAATATATTGTCAGTATAAAATATATTTTTTACATTTAAATTACTACAACTTGTTACTACTCCCATAAAAATAGTAGTATTAGATATATTTATTATATTATTTGTTAAATCAAGCATATTTTTATATGTTAGCCCTAAATTCTGCTGACTATTTGCCATTCTATATATTACTATAAATAATAATAAATTTATTTATTATTATTTATAATTGATTCAAGCAAATTAAAATCTATATTTTATATATTATATTCTTATTTATCAATTTGATTTTAAGAATAATAACTAAATTTATTTTTTATTAATGCTATACACATTTTTCTTAAACCTTTAATCATTAATGTGAATTTACAGTCTTCGGTTGATTCAAATTCTTCTGTATAATTTCTATTATGATATAATGTCACATAATATCTTAATATTTCAGGTTCGAGTTTTTTAATATAATAATTAAAAGTAATATCAAATAAATCGATAGCATATTCAATTAAATTTTTATAATCTTTAAATTCATCAATTAATTCAAAATTTTTTATATTAAAATTATACTTTAATAATTTGTACATTTGTTCCATATTTTCTATATTATCTATATTATTATTTAAAATATCATGGTCATCAGAAGATTTAAAATTGTTACTATATTTTAAAGTTTTATAATAATGAATATGTCTATATTCATTTGATATATATATATAATATAAAAAATCATAGTAATTTGTAAAAGAATTATCTATTTCGTAATTATTTAAACTTAAATATAATTTATTAAGTATTTTTTTAATGATATTTAGATTAAAATTTAAATCTAGAAGGTTAATTTCAGATTGTAATTTATCATCTAAATAATAATTATCAGATAAATAGTTTTTTTCATTATTTATATTTAAATTAATTAAATTTTCAGATAAAATTTTTTTAATATATTTATTAGAATCAGTTATATAAAAATCTGATTTTTTTATATAATAAACATTTTTATATTCAATTAAATCTATAGATTCTATTGATAAATCTAAATTATCTCTATCGTATATAAAAATTAAAATAATTTTATTTTTATTTAAATAATCTACCATTACATTAGTACATGATTTCAATAAATTTATACAATTAGTTGGAATGATGTTAATTAATAATAAATTATCTAATTGTAAATATTTATCATACAATGATAATATTTTCATATCTAATAAATTATTGGTATTATTATCTATTTCATAACTAGGTAAAATATAATAATTAATTGAATAAGGTGAATTGAATTGAATAGTAATTGGTTCAAAATAAATATGATTATTTTTTAAAGGTTTTATGATACTATGTATTTTACTTAAAATATTTTTTTTATCTAATATAAATTCATCATTTTTATAAATTATTTTGGTATCATAATTTCCTAATTTGATTTCAATAGGTAAAGGAATAACTTCTAGTAGGAATTCTTGTTTTGGTAATAGTTGATGGTCTAATAAATTTGACAAAATAAAAAATTTATTAATTGATTGTTCTCCAATTATTATAATATTATTAATCATATTAGTTATATTATATAAGTAATCTTTATGTTGACATCCACTTTTGAAATATTAAGAATCCTAAAAGAATTCTTAAAATAAACTAAAACTATCATTAATATTAAGATGATCCTAATACAATTTTGTTATATTAAAATAATTTAAAAATAAAACTTCTAAATTGTCCTCATTTAAATTTCTAAGATTGATTTAAAATAATTTTTAAAGTTATTAATGTGAGTAAGTCATCAAATTCATTTATATTACACGATGAGATATAACTAAATTTATAGTATGGCTATTGATGAAGTCCCAGTTTTCTTTTGCCCAAAACTAAAAATAATTTTATGAATAAAATTATTTTATACAGATATTTAATAAATGTCTTTTGATATACAAACAATAGCACAACAATATCTTATTAATCCTAATTTAAGCACTATTGATTTACTCTTACAAAGTAAATATAGATCTATGATCGATTTACGTGATATTTATAGTGTATCAACTGGTACTATTATTACAGGATCTGTATCATTATTATCAAATTTAAATATATCAGGTAATGCTTTTTTTAATTATTGTTCAGTATGGTCTACTTTGTATGCTAATAATATAATTTTAAAGGGTGATACAACTATTAATTCTAATTTGTATATTTCAAATTCTAGTACAATTAATAATTTAATTGTTAATAATTTTCAAGTTCTAAATAATTCTATATTTAATAATATAAATATTAATAATAATTTAATTATTCCAAATAATATAATAGGCAAAAGTAATGCTATAATAAATTCTAATTTAATTTCAAATAATAAAAATAATTTTAATTATTTAAAAGCTAATAATATTAATGTAATTGCAAATACACTTGTAAATAAGGGAAATAGTAATAATTTAGCTATTGGAGGAAATAGTATATTACAAAATACAACTACATGTATTTCAAATATAAATATATCAGGATCAACCTATTTTAATAATTTAACATGTTTAACAAATTTTTATAATAAAAATTTAATAAGTCAAGATATTACCATTAATTCTATTTTATATATATCTAATTTAAGTATTTTTAATAAATTAAAAATTTTAAAAGATACTAATGTAAATAATCTTAATCTAATGGGTCAATTAAATACAAATAATTTTAATTTAAACGGATATACAGTATGTAATTTACCAGAATATCCTAATAATGCAACTGCAGCATTAGCTGGAGTACCATATTGGGGATTATATCGAACAGGTAATATTGTTAAAGTAAGATTAAATATTAATATTCCTATAGCTACATTAAATAGTAGTTCTGTTATTAGTTTGTATCTTAATGAGATATATGTCGATCCGGGAGTTACAATTATAGATTCATTTAGCCAAGCTATTTCTCCAATTACATTAGGAACAGTTGATAATACAACAGCAGGAATATATAATTTAATATATTATGGTATTGATAAATTTAATAATTACAGTAATACTGTAACACGAATAGTTAATGTTTATAATTATCCTCAAATTTCTAATATTGTTTTAGCATCTAATATCATTACTTATACAATAACTGGAATATATTCGAATATAAGTTATAAAATAATTAATCAAGAAGTAGTTATCGTTACAGAAACCCCTATAATAAATACTTCAATTAATATCGCATCTTTAACTTTAACTAGTATACCACATTATGTTATAATATATGTAAAAAGAGATGAAAGTAATCTTGTATTAACTGTAACTATTGCTATTACAAATACTAATTTTGGTCCAGCACTTTTCATAAAAGGTACAAATCCTTTAATGGTACAATTATCAATGAATTATTCAGTATTAAATAATGTCTATGGAATAAATTTATCTAATAATTCTACTATAACAATACAAAATTCTAATTTAACAGTCTATAATTCAAGTAATGCTCTAGTAACTACTACTAATGGACTTTTACCAACAAATTATTGTGATACCTTTACTATTACCTATAATATTACCGGAAGCAATGGTGTTAATATTACTTCAATTATATCTATCCAAACAATAGATAATATACCACCTGTTCTAACATTATTAGGACCCTCTTTAAAAAATTTACTTTCAGGATCACCTTATGTAGATGATGGTATAACAGCTATAGATTCAATAGATAATAATTTACCTGTTTACATGATTTCTTTGGGTACAGGAATTAGTCAATTAACTCAAAATGTATTAACACAAAATGTATTAATATCAGGTACATCAACATTAATTGATCAAACCAAAAATTTGCCTTCAGGTAGTTATATTGCAACATATAAAGCAACCGACAAAAATGGTAATAGTGCTTATAGTTATCGAACTATAAAGATTTCAACAAAACTTACTTTAGCTCAAATGAATAATATTATATCTTATTCAGATTCTAATACATTGACTTCAAATAGTTGGGATAATTGGAGTTTTAATCCAGATGAATGGTTTGTTGCAAATAATGTTTTAAATAGAACAGCAATTGGATATGGAGCTATGTCCTATGCTTTATCTGTATCAGCTGTTAAAACCTTTATAATTATAGCAAAATATTATCCTATAAGAAGGTCTGTAGTTGTTATTTGTGATAATACAAACTTTAATCCTTTTATATCCTTTGATATTAATAAAAATTCATTTTATACTAATATATATTCGGGAAATTATAGAGTTAAAATTGATAATAATCCATCTGTTAGCGATAGTCAAACTACAATTAATTTTGTAGATGGAAATTGGCATATTATTCAAATTACTAATTTAGATTTAAATATGTGGATTTTTCCCATAAGAATTAGTAGTTATCCGAATTTTAATATGCATCAAAATTCTGCTATTATGTTTATAGCAACTTATAATTCTGTTTTATCTGATACAGACATGATATTTAATTATAATATTTTAAAATCCCTAATATCATAAATTTAAATTATATTAATAATATGTGATACAGTATTTATACCATTATATTATAATCTAAAGCATTATAATAACATATATAGGCTCCTAATTTATTACAACTTACTGGTCCAATAGTTTCTATTGTACTATTAGAACAATCAATTATACTAGCACCGAGATCATTAAATGGTTATCCTAAAGATGAATTCATTATTCCAAATCCATTTAAGGCTAAAACAGAAGGAACAGTATTAATTCGAATTTTAATTATACCTCCTAATCGATATAATTCCCAAAGTGGTATTCCGCCTAAGATAGCAGCATCATTAGATGGATAATGAATTAATTGATGAACTACTTGACCATATATATTCATATAATTTATGGTAGAAGT
>Ga0102902_1000502_pt1 | contig 14338 bp, 13 predicted proteins | sample Colrivmet1555B02_FD_78458 | JGI IMG/M metagenome (GOLD analysis project Ga0102902, IMG submission 78458) | Estuarine microbial communities from the Columbia River estuary - metaG 1555B-02 | ecosystem: Environmental > Aquatic > Marine > Intertidal zone > Estuary | place: USA: Columbia River... | reverse complement strand
GCGGAGACATTTTGATCGTGTGCACGGTGACCGGACAACCGGGCCCGTGTGAAAAATGAACCGCTTGCTGGTAGGCTGTGTCACCAGGGAAGACTGGGGCATCAGAATGAACGGCCGGTGAAATATCCAGAATCTTTCGCATAGATACGGAAATTACCACCACGCATTCAGTCGCGGTGTCGCTTATTTGCAACCAAAAGCTTTAAACGCCAGTGTCACTATGGTTGCCCCATCCGTACTATGAAGCCTCTGAATTTATTGAAGTTTTGAATGTAGGTCCGCTTCTTGTCAGTCCGCTCCTCACAAGGTTTTCGCATTTTTCAAAAATGCAGCTTTGGCAACGCACTACCCACCCTCCGATAAGCGGATGACCTGCTCTAATCTTTTCAGGGGGTCTGATTCACTGAGGAGTTGCAGTTTGACTTCTGCGCTAACGGGTAAGGCCTCGGCATAGCGATTAGCTAGCCACCCACAGTCATCCAACTGATACGGTGGAAAGATAGGTAACTTATCGATCACACCTTGTTGTTGAGCCGATGCGATGACTTTTCCAAGTCTGTCGGCATGAACTTTCAAGTGACTGGGCACTTCCGTCGATGGATCTTCCGGCAAATAAGTGACATCACCCTGCCACACGCCAAGGGCACCGGCTGTGACGTTATGCAATTCAAAGCGCACTCCCCCTTGGCACAGCACACGAAAGAAGGTGGGGTGCACGGGCTCAAATTTCCGTATGTGTGCCAGGCAACCAACGCCGTGAAGAGTGGGTACTTCACCAGGCACCTGAACTTCTTTGCCCTGTTTAATCGATACCACTCCAAAAGGTTGTTGCTGTTGATGGCACCGCTTAATGAGGTCGAGGTAACGCACCTCAAAAATTTGAAGTTGAAGCATGCCCTCAGGGAACAAACCGGTTGACAGGGGAAATAGTGGAATGGAGTGGTGCATAATCCGGCCGGTTAGAAAGCCCAACGACCCAAAAGAAACCCAGTAAGCATCACCTGCAGCGGCGCTTACTGGGTCTGTCAACGCATTCAGTTACGTCGACCGCTGGGCGATTGGCCCAGTAGTTTTTCGGGAGCGAACGTTGATGAAACCAGCTTTAACCGAATCATTACGCCACACTCCTAATTGACACTTTGAGATCCTGAAGATCTCTGATGTCAATTGCAGTTTAAGAAAAGCTGGATGCCGTGACAAGCGAGGAATTTCCACAATGGCGCGGGGATGGCGAGACGACGAAATAATGGGTTGAGCGCGACTCAACTAACCAACGTTGCAATTCGATGTCAAAGCCGTGTAATTCCCAAGTATGCAATCCACCGACCGCCGCGATCTTGATCTTGATCTTGAACTAACCGTTGACGTCCCACTAACGCCCGAACAACTCTTCGCCGGTTGGACCAACCCACAGATGTTGCCGAAATGGTTTTGCCCGCGTCCATGGCAGGTCGTTGAGTGTGAAATTGACCCTCGCCCAGGCGGCGTTTTTGCCAATGTCATGCAGTCGCCTGAGGGCGTGCGTCTACCCCGAAACGAGGGATGTTTTTTACTGGTTGAGCCGCCTCATCGCATCATTTGGACGGGCGTCTTGTCTAGAGGCTTCAGACCACAGGCGCAGAAGGAACTCGATTTCGGTTTCGTATGCGATCTAAGTTTCACCGCGCTACAGACGGGTGGGAGCCGCTTCAATGCACTGGTGATGCACAGCGATGCCGAGGGGAAGGCCAAACACGAGCAAATGGGATTCGATCAAGGCTGGCGCATCGCCTTGTCACAGTTGGTTGAACTATACGGGTGATGGGATACCGGCGATACCAGCCTAGCATGTAGCTGAAAGGCACATGCAACTACATCACTTTCCCAGGATCAAAATGCGCGTTTTGGATGATACCGAGCCGGTTCCCAAACGGGTCAACCACCGCCGCTACTTTGATGCCCTCGCCGACCTCAGTGACTGGCTCAAGCGGGGTGGCCCCTCGCGCAGTCAAATGTTGAAAAGCCACCTCGATATTAGCGACACCCCAAAGCGGTTGGGGGCCCTGCGTTGATGCCTCCCCCAGAGGAACGAGCCCCAGCTCGAAGCCACCCACTGAAAAACCAACGTAAAACGGCTGGTCAAAATAAGGTTGCTGTCCAAGCACCTGAACATACCAATCCTTAGCCGCCGCCAAATCAGCGACCGGGTAAATCGCGGTTCGTAAACCGATGAGCATGGTGATGTCTCCTTAAATGGATGCACCGCCGATTATTGATCCATCGCATTGATTTTTTCGAGCTGAATCGCCCCGTGTCTTGGTTGTGACTCTTACAACCTTTAACGATAGTCGATTGAGAGCTAGCATGTACACCAGAACAACCTCCCGTCAGGAGACGCTGTATGACTGAAAAACAAATGAGTGACGCTGCAAAGGATGACAGCGTCCAACAGGTAAAAGTTGACCTCGCTGCCTGCCTGCGCATGGCTGTCTTAGATGACTTTCATGAGGGCATAGATAACCATTTCACTGTGGCTGTTCCCGGCCGAACAGACCAATATTTTGTATTGCCGTTTGGTCGTCATTGGTCAGAGGCACGTGCGAGCGATTTAATTGTATTCAATGAAGCGGGTGAAACCCTTGAGGGGGCAGGCGTGGTCGAGCTCACTGCACAATGCATCCATGCGCCGTTGCACCGCGTGAGTGGTAAAAATGTGGTGTTACACACCCACCAGAACTGGGCATTGACGCTGAACATGCTGTCGGATAACCGCTTACGCTACACCTCTCAAACAGCGGCGTTTTTTTACAACCAGATCGCCTACGACGACGATTATCAGGGGCTAGCGTGTAGTGTGGAGGAAGGTGAGCGTCTCGCAGCCTGCCTGGGTGATAAATCAATCTTGTTTATGAAGAACCACGGTATCGTTGTGACAGGCGACAACATTGCGCAGGCCTATCGTCGAATGTACAAACTTGAGCGAGTGTGCCGAGCGCAGATATTGGCAATGTCAACAGGACAACCTCTGGCCGAGTTGAGCCAATTGGTAATTGATCGGGTCAACACGCCGTCTCCCAATGATCGGCACCCGAAAGCCTTGCGAGAGCATCTTTACTTTGAAGCTGTCAAACGCATTGTCGATCGTGAGTTGCCCGGCTATGCCGATTGAACCGAGTGATTCGCCTAACGTAGCCATGGAAGACCTAACAAAACCCGCTTGGAAATACGTGAGTAGTGGTGTCGAAATAGCATAGCCAGCAAATACAAAGTACTGGCAGACGTTACAAACATAGAACTATCAGGACATCAACCGTCAGGGCTCTTGAAGCTTGCGCTTTGTCATGGAGTTGAAGTTCACACAACTGTCAAAAATGGCGGGTGTTTCGGCGAGTGAATTCAGGTTGATCACTATTTTTACGGGTTTTCAAATACAGTCATCACCAGCGATTAGTCGAAAACAAATTGAAAACCAACCCGATAGCTTTGGCGTTAAGCGCGCTCTCGATCAACTCAGCCCCCATGAGTTCGAGCGGCAGCTTCAGACTACGCTGTGAAAAGTGTCTACTGGTTTGGGGTAACGCCACTCGTTCACAAAGCTGCGCAAACTTGCGTTAACTTGAAGCAAAAACCTCCCCCCGTACCTCACCCGTCATACTCACAGGCAGCTCTGTCGAGGCCTGCGCGCGGATAGCACGTTGCTTCTCTGCGGCATTCGTCGCAGTTGCCTCATCTGGATAAATCGTTACCACGTTGAACGTGGTGTCGGAAGTGTAGATAAAGTACACCGCTTTCGCGCCCAGCGCCATAACGCCTGGTGCAAATTTTTCTTTGGCCGCCTGCTCTTGTGCTTGCCCTTCTGCTGACTGACGGCTATTTTTAGAAACCCACTCTGATATGACTGCATAACTCATTGAAACTCTCCTCAAAGGCATAACCGTACAGGTTCAAACCCGAATGAACGTCGGCAATTACCCTTATAGAGCTTCGCAGGATGGGGGCGATAAAGACCAACGTGACGAGGCCGAATAGCGCGCTGAATAACCACTTCAAGTACCGACGAGATTACACATGTGCATAGAGTGATGACTCGTTGAGAGGCCTCATAGGGGGCAGATATTGAAGATAGAGATCGATTAGAAAATCTTATCAATTCATGTTAGTCCCTGCGCGTTGGCGGCCACTCACACATCTACGCAAGCCGATTCACGAGAGAGGTTCTGCAAAGCTTTAGTTGTTGCTCTATCGCATCTGGAACACCAAGCGCGTAACTTGCCGGGGATGAGAATAAAGCTCCCCTTTCAAGAAACCCGACACGTCCCTCAAGCGAGGTGAGCTGTCGAGCAAGCTCCCTATCAAATTTTTCCCACTCTTCGGCTAATAGCCCTGTTAAAAAAGAACCGAACTCAGGTAGCGCACTGGCCATAACATCAGCCTCCTGGATAAGGGCACATTGCCACACGTTGTCTTCTATATCGAAAGCCTTCGTTCGCGCAATGTCATGCGTGCTGGGCACATGACGGGGATCTGTTCGTAGGATGATTGCCTCAATTCTTTCCCGATCCGAACTGGAGACATCGAAAGTCTCGAGTACTGGTCGAATGATGTCGATTGTTGTCTTCTCAATTTCTTCTGGAAACGAGTTACGTCCGCCAGGGTGTCCGATATCGTGGCTCAGCATTGTCACCATGAGGAGGTATTCTGTCTCGGATATAGAACGTTGATCGGACCCTGACAACTTTCGCTGTGACACAATCAAAGCTGTTAAAGAGACTAGCGCAAGGGCAGTATGTAATCGGCTGTGGTAGGCAGGCTCCCTCCCTGCTTCCCTCATTTGGAAACCTAGATTTTCCGCTCGCGCCGCTAAAGCACTTGAAGACTTTATTAACGCTGCCATGCGTTTGGTCCGCATGCGGCCCTTGGGCACGTCACCCAAATATTTGACACAAGACTCAAACGCGACTGGGATACCTGGCCATTTGTGGGGCCAAGCATTCAAAACATTTTGAAGTGCAGCCGTTAGCTCGGAGCGTTTCATCGAACCTGCGAAAGCGCGTTTTGCATAAAGAGCTGCAGATGAAGTGCTCGAAATAGCAGATTACTCATCGTTGATTCTTTACTTAAGATCGCAGTCAACCCATCGGCAGTCAGCTTTAAGCACACACAATCCTCTTTTGCGACTGCAGTCGCGCTGCGGACGCCGCCTGCAAGAACCGCTTGTTCCCCGAAGCTTTCGCCTGCCTTTAACTTCGCGAAAGCTTTTCCCGAACCACTGTCGAGTAATTCAATCTCTCCTTTCTGCAGTATGAACAGCTCCTTCGCTGGGTCTCCCGCTTTAAAAAGAACTTCGCCAGCGTTGAATTTCGCTTCGGTAAAGCCACTCATGATTTTTCCCCTACGCTTACGCCCGCTCCGTTCAGGATACGCAGCATCGTGCAACGCTCAATGCCCTGAAGCCCTTTGTGAATTCGTGGTAATTCCTTTTGCACCTTCGATAGCGGAATGACACTCGTGGTCACCATACCCTCCGCAATCACGGTATACGCATGGGGTACGTCCATAACGCCTTCAGCAAGTCCGAACACGCCACCGATACCAACACGGAAGTTTTTCCCATTTTTTTGGCTGACAGTCACGTAGCCATTCATCATGATGTGCGACTGATATACCTCGCTGCCCTCACTAGCAATCACATCGCCGGGTTTAAACACATGACTGTCCAACTCCATCGATCTACACAATGCGAAAAAGATCCTCTCTGCGCTTGATAAATTGAGGCGCTCGCAGACTTCGAACCACCTGATTGAATCAGGACTCAATCCATTAACTTCGGAAAAGTAGGTGTAGTCGACCTCGAAGTGCACATCACTTGGCTGGGCATTGTTCATCATTCTTCCTTTTTCAGTAACCGAGCCACCTTACACAATATTCTTACCTTTGACAAATTGCGTCATGAGCAAAATCGGGGGCGAACGGTCGGTAATTACCTCTAAAACAAAGGGCCTAAGTGACATTCACCCTTCACGCTGTATTTACTGATAGGGCGTTTGGCGTTAATCTGACGTCGATAACGCTAGGTTAGGAAGCGACTCGCAGTGTTATTCTTCCAAAGCGCGCCATCTAATTTATATCCCTGTCAGTTCTTCCATCGAAGGTGGTATCCAGTCAATACGAGAGAGAGTTACACATGAGTGAATCAGAAACGGTTAGTAACTCAGGACTATCCGTCTCCACCCGGCCCAAACGGAAACTTACGACCGTTTTGGCGACCGACTGCGTAAATTTCAGCTACCACATGCAACTGGATGAAGAGGCGACCTACCGCAACTTAAAGCAATGCCGCACACTGATCGATAATTCGATCGCTGAAAATGCCGGTCGAATTTTCCACACAGCGGGCGACTCGGTGATAGCTGAATTTCACAGCCCCATTGAGGCGATCAATGCTGCGGTGGAATGTCAAAAAGCGTTGGCACGCCGCAATAATGACGACGCGACAGAATTAGGTCTTGAATGGAGGATTGGCATCCACCTCGATGATGTCATTGTGGAGGGTGAAAACATCATGGGTTGCGGGGTCAACATCGCGGCCCGTCTTGAGAGTCAGTGTCTGCCGGGCGAGATTTTGACTTCGAATGCAGTCCGTGAGCGAATAGAGGGGCGAGTTGAAGTCGGGATAACGCCAGAAGGCACGAGACAATTAAAAAATATCTCAGATAACTTTGAAGTTTTCCGCGTCCATCTCGAAAAAATCACTTCACACGCATCAGCGTCCACAAGGCGGAATTCGACGACTAGTTCAGAAGCTGATGCTGCGCAAAATAAGGCAGCTGGTGCAACACAAAAGCCTCGAATTGCGGTTTTTCCATTCCATAACTTGAGCAAGAATGAGGACAGTGAGTATCTGGTGGAGGGAATCTTCAGAGACTTGATTACCGAATTTTCCCGGATGCAAGAGTTCGATGTTCTTTCGCATAAGACGGCACTTGACTTTCAAACGAGTGGCGCAACTCCGCAGCAATTTGCAATGCAGATTGGGATCAATTACTACATAAATGGCGCGGTCAGAGTGGCAGGACAAAAGCTGCGTATCAGCGTAGATCTAACAGACGCGGAGTCCGGTGCGAACCTGTGGGGCGAAAAATATGACCGTACTCTGGAAGATGTTTTTGATATCCAAGATGAAATAGTATTAAAAATGTCCCGGCAAGTTTTGGGCAGTATCGAGGTGGACACCCTTCAAAGAATTAAACGGAAGCCAACAGAGAAACTGAATTCTTATGAATGGCTTGTTAGAGGGACCTACCACCATGTTCGTTTTGGCCAAGATCATATGAGCAAAGCGATTGACGCATTCAACAATGCGATTGAGATTGACGGCAATAACGCACGAGCGCATGCCCTGAAAGCCTGCACAATTGGCGGCGGTGTGATGAATGGGTGGCTAAATTTTGAGGAAAAATTTCCTGAAGTTCAGCACCATGTCAAAAAGAGTTTAGAGGCAGATGAAAACGACTTTGATTGCCAGCGGGTATGTTCTGCTCTGAGCCTGATGGCTGGTGATAAGACTGCGGCTCTTGAGCACGCGCAATTGGCTCACCGTATCAACCCAAATGACCCGAGAGTGTTACGGCAATTTGCAAGCACGTTAATCGTCCATGGCCGAGCGCTGGAAGGACTGAAGTACTTAAATCAGGCATTTGAACTAGACCCTATTCCACAAGGCCGATCTACTTCCTGTGACCCCTACAAAAACTTCATTTACGCTTATTTTTGCTTAGAGGATCATGCCAGTTGCATCATGTACGCCGAGAAGATCCTACGGTTCGATGAGCTAACTTGGGGCATGGCGATCGTCGCGTACGCTACTCAAAATAGTCCTCAAGAGGTCTATGACTGGGGCGTATTTTCGCAGCATAGCGAAAAATACTCAGCTACCGATTGGGGAGCACTTCTGACAACAAACCAACCCCGTTTTGACAGTGACCGTTTTCTCGCATTAAAAAATGGCTTAGAAGCAATTTTCGTCTGATAGCTCACGTAGCTGCCTTCGTTAAGTTTTAAAAGCTATAAAGTGCATGCCTTCCTCGACTGGTTGCAGTCATAAATGAACGACAAGCTCAATACCCAGCCTCACTAAATGTGGCACTTGATATCGGGTACGTGGACCTGTTCGCTTAAAAAATGGATCCGCCTGCATGTTTTTTAGACTATGGATACGGTTATGAATGAGGACACAAGTGACACAGCAAATGATGATTTGCGCGTGAAAGAGCTCTTGAATTAAGACGTAATAGGCGCGCCGCAAGAATTTGCGTTTGATGATCTCGTAGACTTTGTTGCAGAAATAACAGGATGTCCGACTGCTCTCATTAATTTAATAGATGACCATCGGCAGTGGACACTCGCCGCTAGCGGTATTCCACGAGAAGCTACGCAATGTGACAGAGACGACAGTATGTGCAACTTAGTCATCCGCCAAAACGATGTGGTTGTTATCCCGGATACATTGGCAGACAGCCGTTACGCGAGCATGAACTTCGTGTGCAATGCACCAAAAATCAGGTTTTATGCTGGTGCACCGCTGATCAATAGCAAAGGCTACGCCCTCGGAACATCGTGTATCGTCGACTTCGAGCTAAGAAACCTTGAATATGACAAGATAGAGGCCATCAAAGTGCTCGCGCGACAGGTGGTGGCACATTTAGAGTTGCGAAAGAAAGTGATCGAGGCTGAGAATTCACAGCAGAAATTAACGCAAGCCCTAGAAGTCGCCAACAAAGCTAAAGTGCGCTCGGAGGAATTCCTTAGAAACGTTCTTCCGGAAAAAGTAGCACACGAGTGGCTCTTAAACGAAGAGGTTCTACCGAAATATTGCGATAACGTTACCGTTGGGTTTACGGATTTTGTGGGCTTCACAGCCAACACCAGTGTCACGGAACCAGCGCAGTTGGTTTCGACGCTAAACAAATATTTTTCCGCTTTCGATGAACTATGTCCTCGATTCGAACTTGAAAAACTCAAAACCATAGGCGACGCCTATATGTTTTGCGCAGGACTGCCAGAAAGCGCTCGCCATCACGCTGTTTCTGCCTGTCTTGCGTCATTGGCGTTCGTGAAGACTGTTGCTGAGATCAATGAGCAGAGAAAATCTCAAGGGCTCGAACCGTGGGGGATGAGGGTTGGTTTGCATAGCGGTGCTGTGATGGCTGGAATCGTTGGGAAAAACAAATTTAGCTATGACATTTGGGGGGACACAGTAAACACCTCAGCTCGCTTTGAACAAGCGTGCGAAGAGGGTCGCATCAATATATCGGAAGCAACACACCATCGAGTCAAGGCGTACTTTGAATGCACTCCACGCGGTGAAATTGAGGCCAAGAACAAGGGCATGCTAAAGATGTACTGGTTAGATGGATTAAAGCCAGAGTACGCACAAGACGAGAACGGGATGCTTGGTAACGACCGTTTGCTAAGCATGTTGAATCTGCAATCAATCTAATTGCAACGTCTAGTTTTGGACGTAAAAAAGCACTTCGATTTCTCGTAAGTGTTTGATTGAACTGCTTTATTACTGGTGGACGGTACAGGATTCGAACCTGTGGCCCCCTCCCTGTGAAGGGAACGCCTGCAACAGCGCCATCACAACCCCAGTTCAACGGCGAATCAAATCTGGCGCATCGTTGCGAGCTACCAAAGCTAACATGTCAGTCCGCTACAGACACCATCCATTTCAGCGAGTTGAAGTTGCCTCTGTTGGTTTTTGCAGGCAGCACACGTCCTTAATAAATTGAATATCTGTGGTTAGGGCCGCCAGGTTAAGGTCGTATCCGTGACTAGATCGGTATTGCTTTGGCTGCAGACACGGATGGCGCGCACCCGGATCAAACCGATATCCTCATCGCCGATGCTCGAAGCATCCTGTCACCCAACATGCCGCTGAACTGGTCAGTTGAGACGCCCGAGTATCCCTTACAGGAGTTTGATGACACGTTTCGAATACCTATTCCCTCGGCCATTTCCTCTGATTACGGTGAGTCAGAATGATTAGAGAAAGGCATGTAAGCTTGATCTCTTGATCTCTTGACCTCTTGACCTCTTGATCTCTTGATCTCTTGATCTCTTGATCTCTTGATCTCTTGATCATCGGTTCATCCTCTCAAGGTTTGGAGTCTCCGTAAACTTGGGGCGATTCGTCAACTGGCACCTGCGACATTGTGTAAAACGCACCATGTAAACGCACATGTCAATTCGTGTGTTTTTGTGAGTTGTCACGCAAGGCGAACCATATACTGAGTCAGCGCGCAAGTATCATTTGTTAATACCTGCATGCTAATGTCCGGACAACGCTATTCCTGCGGATGCGCGTCCCAAGGTTTTAGCCTCCAAAAGTAATCCAAAATCATCAAAAGAAATATGAAACAGAATATTGTCCCGATTAATGCTGAGCGCCACGCGACCAAAAAGGTCAAGGATACCAATGGCTTCGAATTCGCATCCGAGTTTCATATTGCCTACGTCACCATGCACGAGTTTGCGCGAGCCGCATCGATCTTCCCAATCGTCTTTCTCGAAGACAAGCAAAAAGATCAGTTCCGCCCAGTGGTTTTGATGGGTCTCAATGCGGGTGAAAACTTGTTTGTAGATGAGTCTGGACAATGGCAAGCATCCTATGTGCCTGCCATCATTCGTCGCTACCCGTTTGCACTTGCACCCGCAGGCTCAGACGGAAAGTATGTGGTCTGTATCGATGAGAGTAGCCCGCAAGTTAGCGACACAGACGGGTCAGCTCTTTTTGACGAAAATGGCAAGCCTACACAGGTAATTGAGAACGTCAAACGGTACCTAGGAGAACTCCAGCAAATGGATGCTTTCACCAACGAATTCGCGGAATTTTTGTCAGCAAACAACATGCTGACACCGCTAAATATGCGGGTTCGCGATAACGACAAGGTGAAGAACTTGGCGGGCTGCTATGTTGTGAACGAGGAGCGATTGAACAACCTCTCGGATCAAAAGTTCTTAGAAATCAGGACTAAGAATTACCTCCCCCCGCTTTACGCACACCTGATATCACTTGCACAAACAGAGCGCTTGGTCAAACTCCAAGATGCGCGTATTGCCGCAGCGGCGACTCACACCAAGAAAAAACAGGTTGGAACGAAAGCGGACGAGCCAAAAGTTCATTGAAATCAGTGAGTTACTGCGCGCGCCGGCAACGGTTCAATGCGGCAAGTTGTTGAAGACCCATGGTGCTTGGCGTCGCCTCCAAAGGGCCAATGCGCGTCATACGTGACAGGCGCTTTCGGGGACGATGAAATCCTTGCAACCGGATCATGGAAAAGGGTTTAGGCCGACAGATGAATCTTTTGAAATTTGCCAACGTTTGCGTGACGATATTACTCGCGAGCTTAGCGACAACACACTACGCATCTGCAAACGAGCCTGTTAGTCCTGAGGCGCGTCGGCTCACCCCTGCTGCTTTCGTGCAGCTTTTGGTCGAGCGAAATCTAGAGATTCAGTACGCCAGAGAGAGTTCCGAGGTAAGCCGCTATCTCAGTCTAAGTGAAGATGCCCTTTATGAGCCGAAAGGACTCATTGGTCTCCGTAATGAAGGCATAAGCCGACAGCGAACCGACGAGGAGCGAAAAGGACTCTTTGGAAACGTTGACCCGGACAGCCCAACCGTTCTAAATCAAAGAGACCGAAGTGCGGAAGTCGGCGTGAGCCAGAAACTGCCGTCAGGTGCAGAGCTAGCCGTCAGCTACCGGATTGCGAGAAAAAACGACAACGTGACTGAGATCGGTAACACGAGCTCCAAAGAGTTTAATACGGTGCTGAGTATCAGTTTGAAGCAACCACTCCTTCGGAACGCAGGTCGCGCAATCACGGAAACAGATCGCCGCGTCGCTGAAATAGAAAGTCAAATTCAAGCAATTCAATTTGAACAGCAAATAGCCAAATCTGCTGTAGATGGACTATCTCAGTATTGGGATACTTTTCGGGAACGTACGATCTTGGACTTGTTGCGTGAGGCTGTAGCCAAAACTGAGGAGTCCGTCGCTGATGCCCGTGCGAGAGCGGCTGCGGGACGTTCACCGGCTGCCATCGAGCGGGACCTCCAAGGAGTATTGCTTAATAGGCGCGCGGAATTGATGCGAGGAGAGAGCTCGTGGAAAGAGGCACAGAGTAAGTTAGCAACCGCTCTAAATCTCGGTTGGAACGCCGGCGCCAGCGATGAAATGGTCGAAACAGCAACCCACTTATCAATCGAGAGACCGCTCGCTGACGACGCAGATGCACTTATCCAATGGCCGCTCTACCGCATAGCGATACTGAAACGGCAACAAGCCCAGATCCGACTTGACTACGCGGCAAACCAAATGAAACCGGCAATGGACCTGGTTGTTGGATACTCTGGCACGGGATACGGCAAAAGCGCTATCGACGCTAGAAACACAGCTGCGGATATACGTTTTCCTACTTGGTATGTTGGAATCAACTTGGAGTTGCCGTTAAACGGCAATGAGAGATCCACGCAGCAGTTTCTAGCACAAGGCAGTCGACTCACTCAAGCAGATTTAGAGGTTGAGGCCGTAAAGCGCGCTTTCGAAAACGATCTAGGTGCAAAACGCGAAATGCTCCGCTTGTCTAGTTTAAATTTTCGCTTGGCACAGGATGAAGTAGTCCTGAGAGAATCTATTTTTAAAAATGAGCAATCTAGATTGCGTTTAGGGTCTGGCCAACTTAGTGAGGTAATTCGCCGATATTTCGAAGTGGTCGACTCACGTAAGAGAGCAATAGAGAGCAGATCGCGATATGAGGTTGCAATGGCTAATTTTCACTTTGCAACAGGCACCATCTTAAGTGTGCACAGCGTCGATATACAGGGCACGAGTGCTTCCAGTAGTACGGCAGCCTATGTCTCAACGCAGGCGCCACTAAATAGCAACGCGCAGATGTCAGATATGCTGGACAGATCAACACCCCCTGAGCGCGTCTCTCAGAAGCCGAAGTTACCTGCGGTGTCTATCAGCGCTCCCCCGGAGAAGCAGGAAGATACAAAACTGGCGGAAGGAAAGGCGGTGGCCGACCAAGCGACGGAGCAGGGAGTGGCTCAGGTGCCCGCAAAGAAGGAGAACAGCCACGCCCATTCGATTTTGGATGACAACGCCGGCAGCGCCGCGTTGTCTGCAAGTGCTAACCCACCGCGTTTTGATTACCCGGACGACGGGCGTCGTCGTGTGATTCAGGTGGGTACTTTTGTTGAAAATAGCCGCGCGCGCGCTATGCGTCTGCGGCTCTTGCGCAGCGGTATTGAAACGCTCGTCAATATCGCTAACGTGAAAGGCGAGCGATCCATTCGTATTCGCGTAGGCCCATTCACCAAGGCTGCCGATCTACAGAAGTACATTGACAAAATTAAAGCCTTGAGCCTCGAAGCCCGCGTTTTAACCTACTGAGTAGATGCCTGCGACATACTCTCTTTAGCTTGCAATGCGGTCCAAGACTTGTCAAGGTGCAATTCACCGGATACTACGTTTTCGCCCTTTTTTCTTTGCTCCTTAGTCCACGTACCAACAGTAAAGATTCACATTTAATTGCACGCGTTTAATATTAGCGAGCGGGTTGGTCGACACAGGAAAGTAAAGCAGTGTCATCTATAGTCAACGATTGATCGCTAACTACTGTTAAAAAATATGGGTAATCGTTTAAAGATCCGAATAAATTGCAGGCGTCTCCATAGACAAACGCTGGCTGCACTCTGGATATCACTACTTCCCGTATCCGCGTACGCAGATGTGTTCGTAGGTTTGGTGTATCCCAAGCATGAAATCACCCTAAGCGCTGGTGTAGGGGGGCTGCTAACGAGCCAGTTGGTTCAATTGGGGCAGAGTGTCCGAATGGGCCAGCTACTGATGCAGCTAGATGAGCGTTTACAGTCGATCGAAACAGAGCGCCGCCGAGTGATACTCGAGGACGAAAGCGAATTGGTGTCCACCAGAAACAAGACGCGAATTCTGCAAGTGATGCTGGACGACAGCAGGGCGGTATACGCAACAACCGCCTCCATTAGTAAAGAGGAGCTCTTGCGCCTTGAGACGGAATATCTATCGTCGGCAGGACGTCTAGAACAGCTAATCGCTGAAAAAAAGAGAGAGAAACTCGACTTTGAATTTGCGAGACGCGACCAAATGCAGCGCAGGATAACAGCCCCTGTAAATGGAATCGTCACGAAATTTCTATTGCGACCTGGAGAATGGGCAAAACCAGGCGATCCCGTGCTCATGTTAGTTGACGCCTCTACGGTGATCTTGCGGGTTGCCGTGCCACACGGCAAGGTAAACGATTTGGAATTGGG
>Ga0102902_1000497_pt1 | contig 14384 bp, 5 predicted proteins | sample Colrivmet1555B02_FD_78458 | JGI IMG/M metagenome (GOLD analysis project Ga0102902, IMG submission 78458) | Estuarine microbial communities from the Columbia River estuary - metaG 1555B-02 | ecosystem: Environmental > Aquatic > Marine > Intertidal zone > Estuary | place: USA: Columbia River... | reverse complement strand
GAGTTTGTAGTATTTATTCGGATCTGTTTTTTCAATTTCGTAGTCTTTCATGAGGTCGTATTTTTGAACAATACGGTCTCTGATCCGAGAAGAAGAAAGAATTTGTACGAGTTGTTCTGCTTGCTCCTCTTCACCGAAGTCCATCGCTGCGGCTTTGACATTGCGTTGTTCTGAGAAGGAAACGTTGCTAGATGCAGCCGGAAAGACAATGGCGGTGGATAAATATAAAGGCGTAATTAAAAAGGCGACGACGATGGAAACGATCGCTGCAGCGCCCGTAAATAGCATCAAAGGTTTGCGCTGATTCCAGAGAAATATGAGAAGTGCGTTGCGTTGGTCAGTGAGGTTGTTGTTTTCCATAATGCTTGCTTGCGGCCAATTTTTTTTTCAAAGCTATGACAATAACTCCAAAAATCCATAATTATTGCGTTTTACTGCGTGTTTGAACAAGCGAAATCAGCTCCTTTATATCTATGAATTTAAAAGCGAAAAGCAAGAATATAGATACTGAAGCATCAATTAACAGGATCCAGTTCCCATATACGTAACCTATGGGAGTCCAATCAACTATAACAAACCAGAACACCAATGAAACAATAAGCAAGGGATAGCGATAAAAATAGCGATCAATAAGAGGTAAGGCAAACAAGCGTTTACAGTAAATGGCTTGTATTAATGCAACCAATAGTTGAGTAAATGCAGCTACCCCGGCAGCAACAAGCGCAGCACCAACACTGTGTACTTTTGGAAACCAAATTAAATTCAAGCAGATATTTACAATAACACCTATAAAGGAGATGCGATTCAAAACCCCTAAAGAACCATTGGCTGTGAGCAAAGACCCATATATAAGGTTTGATGCCATTCCAAAAAAAGCGATGCTCAATAGAAACAATATGCTCCCGCTATCCACAAATGTATTGGTATAAATTTGATCCATCAATAGCCCACCGCGCATCAGGCTAAAAACAATAAATGCGATACTCGAACCGAGCAAAAGTCTACTTGCCTGCTTGACCAATGGTTCTATTGCTGCAGGCCGCTCCTTGATTAGTTTTGAAAACATCGGAAAAAGCAGTCCCGCAAATACCATCGCAAACATATAAAGTGCATCAATTAATCGATAGGCTTGCGCATAATAAGCCGCTTCTTGTTGGCCATTATATCGAGAGAAGTGTAGGAGTAAAAGAGCATCTATACGGGTATAAAGCGTCATCAGTACGATGAGTAGAGCAAAAGGAAGTGCTTTTTTTAATACCGGAAGAATACTGCTCAAGCGCGGCCATTCCAACTTTGGTCTAATGTAGTAGATCGCTAAACTACCGGCAGCGATAAAGCTCAGTGCGTAACACATGAATTGAAAAATACTATAAGATTCAATATCGACTAGCTTGAAACCATCAGGATAAACATAAATGATGTAACCCATAGATATAATAAGTAAAAGTCGATCGAGAATACTCAAAAAGGCATCGATTCGAAAGCGCTGAAGACCTGCAAAATAGCTCCGAAAAAAGGAGATATTCGCAATTAAGAATTGGTTGAGCCCCAGCAAGAGAATCAGTCTATATTCAGTCCAGGAAAGTGTAATAAAAACTTTGAGCAAGCCAATTCCGGCTATATAACTGAGCATTAAAAAAAAGCGTAGGCCGAGGATTGTCGAAAATAACTTTTTGGCTTCTGGTAAGTTTTGTGCGCTTAGACGCGTACTGAAGTTATTGACCCCAAAGTCAAAAACGATGGAGATGATGAGGCTAAGATTGAAAAAGGCAAAGTAAATCCCGTATTGTTGCCCCACAATGTTTTGCACGGCGGCGTCGATTGCAAAAATCGAGACGGGCTTCACCAAGAGGTTGAGCCCCAATGAAAAGAATAGATTGGAATAAAAACTGCGTTCCTTCATGCGCCTGAATGGTCAGGCTCAAAGTTAGGATTTTCTCTAGACTAGCGAAGTAAATTCACGTGACCTGTCAGGATCTTGCGCTCGTCGAGGTCAGGATTTTTGTAGAGTATGCGGTAAGTATAGGTGCCTGCGGGGGCTGCAAGTGCGTCTGGCCCGTATGTGCCATCCCAACCTACTAGTGCGTTGCGACTCTCGAAAATAACTTCGCCCCAACGGTTGTATACCGTGAATTCATAGTTCTGCGGGTCATAACCAGAGAAGAATACCGGACAAAAAACTTGGTTGTTTTGGTCGCCATCAGGTGTAAAGCTGTTCGGGATGTAGAGTAATTCGTTGTATTGGTAACCAATACTGACAGAGGTAGCGTCTGCACATTGTAAGTCCGTAAGCGCAGTGAGCGTAATGGTATAGCCGTTCATGGTGCTTTGGAACACATGTGATGGCTCAAAATCATAAGCAAATTGACCGTCGCCAAAATCCCATACATAGTTAGTAGCTCCTATTGACAAATTGGTAAACATGACATACTGTGCTTCTTGAGTAAAGACACTGATCGGAGACTCGAAGTCAGCAATTGGGAGGTCTTCGACATAAATGTAGGCAAGTTCTGTGTGTGTATCGTAACAACCGAATGAAGTGGTGGCAGCAAGGCTCACGTCAAAGGTACCGCCATTCGGGAAGACAATGGTTGGCGCTACTCCCGATGCGGAAAGGCCGTTGCTCGTAGACCAGCTGTAGGTGGTGTTTGTGGCGTCGTCGGCCGTGATACTCACAGCAAGTGGCGCGCAACCCTCTACAGGTGTTGCACTAAAAGTAACAATAGGAAGCGGGTGTACGGTAACGGTCCCGGTGGCAGGTAAACTAGGGCAGTTGTTGAGCGTGTACACGACGGTAAGTGTGCTGTCTTGGAGCGGTGAAAATGTTTGGTTCGGACCACCTGCAATTCCATTTGGCCCCCACGCATATGAGCCACCCAAGAGGTCTGGTGTAGCGGTGAGCGTAACGGGGTCACCTTCACAAATAGTAGCACTTGTAAGGGTTACGACAGGAATAGGGTGCACGGTCACTTGTGCGGTTGCCGCTGGGCTTGTACAGTTGTTTAAGGTATATGTTACTGTATAAGTACTATTGCTTGCAGGACTAATTGAAATGGTATCGTTGGTTTCATTTGTAGACCAAAGAAAAGTGCCGCCTGGCAAGTTAGCCGAGGCAATTAAATTGATCACGTCGCCAAAGCACATGACTGCATTGGAGGTTTGAACTACGGGAATTGGATTGACTAACACAGTTGCGCTTGCGGTATCTTGACAGCCCAACAAATTGTAAATGACAGTATAGTTGGTAGTGGCTGCAGGGCTAACGGTTATGCTTGAACTGGTAGCTGAAATGGGCGTCCAGGAATAGCTTCCGCCGGGCAAGTCTACGTTGGTATTGAGGGTCGTTGAACCACCAATACAAATGGTATCATTGGCAGTAGTGATCACAGGATAGGGTTTGACTACTATGGTGCCACTCACTGAAGGACTGACACAACCGTTGGCACTGGTGTAGACCACACTGTATGTTGTAGTAGCAGTTGGAGTGATGTTGAGACTTGCGGTAGTGGCTCCTGTGTTCCATAGGTAGGATCCGCCGGCACCTACGTTATTGACAAAAAGCGTTCCGGCTGAACCGACACACACTGAGTCTGTAGTAACAGTGGGTTGTGGCGTGGCTTCGACAGTAACAGTCACGTTGGCGGTTCCGGTACAGCCTGCAGCAGCGTATTCTACAGTGTAAGTACTTGTAGTAATTGGAGAGACACTTATTGTGGGCCCTGTGCCAATTTGTGTACCATTTGAGAACCAAGTATACGTACCACCAGGCGTTGCTGAACTTGCGGTAAGGGTACCGCTAGCTCCTTGACATATGGTGATGGGGCTTACCGTGACAGTAGGCCCTGGGTTGACAGTAACGGTAGTGGTGGCATTAACCGTTCCGCAATTGGGTACAGTCAATGTAACGGTATACGTTCCAGCAGCCAATAAACTAGGACTTGCAATTGTTGGATTTTGTTGAGTAGACGTGAAACTATTCGGCCCAGCCCAAGACCAAGTATAATTGTTGCCAGTTGGATTGGGTACGGCACCTAAAGAAAAGGGTTGACCCGCACAGATAGGGCTGGTATTTGAAGCAGTAAGAGTGGGTGTCTGACAGCAGTTGATGTACATACTGATGCGCCCAATGTTGTAATTGACTTCTGACCAGATATTGGCCATAGCGGCACCTGTTCCTGCTGGGCAAGATTGCATACCGCTGCGCTGAAGGGTCGTGTTGAAACCGTTGATACTCGTCACGAAGTTAGCAGGCCCATAACTGTTTACACAATTTGGCCCTCTAGCTCCGTAAACGCCAATGATTTCACCGGCGGCAACTGGGATATTGCAAGGAACAACTTGTGTGGCAGGCGCGTTGGTTACCGTAAATAATTGGATAAAGTTGTTTGTGGTGCCGGCAAATGCAGGTGGTGGGCCCGCCGTAAAACGCACGACACGAATGGTTTGAGTGCCTGTAGGAGCCGCATCGGGTGGAATGTAAAGTCCACAAATGGTAAAACTTGTAGGCGCGGTAAAGTGGTAGCCCCTGATCATGCTCGTAAAGGTATTGGTCTGAGTACCAACGCTAATTGGCGTACCTTGGGCTAGGGTTAAACCTTTGAATAAAGAGAAAAAAGCAAAGAGTAGTAGAAGTTTTTTCATTTATCTAATCAAATTTAAGTGACCAGTGATGGTCTTGCGTTCATCAACCGATGGCAGCTTAATGGTAATCAAGTATGTATACGTTCCATTTTGGCAGGGGTTGCCTTGAGTGCCATAACTACCATCCCAACCTACTTCTGGATGAAGAGATTCAAAAATCACCTCTCCCCAGCGATTGTAGATGAGCATTTGGTAATTATATGGATCAATTCCGGATGTAAAGATAGGCAGAAAGGTTTGATTAAATTGGTCTCCGTCTGGGGTAAAGGTATTTGGAATATAATACACCAAACCTGGGTCAAAACCAATGTAGAAGCTCGCAGTATCGAGGCATCCGAGAGTGGAGTACGCATAGAGTACAACGGTGGTGCCTTCGTTGTCAAGGTTGAAAATATAGGTTGGTGCTTCTTCGCTCGATGAACCACCTTCACCAAAATTCCAAACGTAGGTATCTGCACCTACAGAGCTATTCCAGAAGGATAACGATTGGTTTGGTTCGGTAAATACTTGCGAAGAAGGTTCAAATGAAGCAATAGGGTAGTTGTCTACAGCAATCATGTTTGGAATTGTAGTGGTGGTGCTGCAGCCGTTCAATGTTGCTGTTAAAGAAATTGTGAAGGATCCATTGGTAGTAAAGTCAAGTGTAGTTTGTGCCCCAATCGCATTCAATTGGTTACTTGTTTGCCAAGTATAGGAGGTATTGTTGAGTACATCTGCACTGAAATTGACGCTCAGCGGCACACACCCCTGCAACACATTTGCACTGAAGGTGCTCACAGGCAATGGAAGAACAGTTACACTCGCTTGAATGGTATCGGAAGAACAACCATTTAAGACATTAAAGACTTCAATTATTGAGTCTTGTGTTGGCGTAAAGGTATTGCTCGCAATTCCTTGAACAGCGCTTGGCCCCCAATAATAAGTTCCTGCAGGATTCGCCACAGCAACCATGGTAACAGGATCACCGGCACAAATGGTTTGATTGTTCATGCTAATGCTTGGCACTGGATTTACAGTAAGTGTGGCGGTAGCAAACGTTGAAGTACAACCGTTGAGCGTATACGTGACATTTTGAGTTGTCGTGATGGCGGGGCTCAAGCTGATGGTATCATTCGTACTGCCATTGGCCCACAAGAATTGCCCATTAGGTAAGTTTGCGCTCGCTATTAAGATACCTGTTTGTCCGGCGCAGATGCTTGCGTTTTGAACTTGAACCACAGGCACAGGATTGACCACAATTTGTGCACTCGCTGTATCGGAGCATCCGGCGAGGTTATAGATAACCGTATATGTACTTGTCGTGTTAGGAGCTGTACTTAAAGTGCTCAAGGTATTTGTATTGTTGTTCCAAGTGTAAGTTCCTCCTGCTAAATTTACTTGTGTGGCGATGGTTCCTGTAGCGCCGTTGCAGATCGTATCGTTCTGTGCAGAAATAGTTGGATACGGATTGACCACAATTGTCATGGTTGCGGTATTTGCGCAGAGCCCTGTGTTTGGTGTAAAGGTATAAGTGGTGGTCGCATTCACGTTAGGTGCCGGACTCCAGCTTCCGTTCACTCCATTGTTTGAAGTCGTAGCTAAGTTGATGACGCCACCTGTACAAATCGGCGCTATTTGCGTGAAAGAAGGATTGGTATTCGCTTGGTAGGTGATGACGATAGGCTCCGTATCTGTACAGCCATTAGCTGCCGTAACAGTAACGGTGTAAGTTCCAGCAGTGCTTACTTGCAATTGCGCAGCTGTACCCACAACGCTTGATCCGTTAGACCATGAATAGGAAACGCCGCCACTTGCTGTAAGCGCAATACTTGTGGTGTTGCAATCTAGAACAGTTGTGGTAGCTCCATTTGCAATTGCCGCTGTTGGTGGGGTAATATTCTGGGTAATGGTAATGACCTCTGTATCTGTACAACCGTTTGCTGCCGTGGCTGTAACGGTATATGTTCCTGGACTTGTAACTGACAGCGCAGCGGCAGTTCCAACTACATTCGTTCCGTTGGACCAAGAATAAGTAGATCCTCCACCTGCAGCCAATGAAATGCTTGTCTGGGAACAGGTTAAAATGGTCGTGTTGGAGTTATTGGTAATGGTAGCGGTTGGAGCCGCAATATTTTGTGTGATGATACTGCTTGAGGTTGTCGTACAGCCATTTGACCCAGTTACCGTAACGGTATAGGTACCCGGAGTGGTGATTGCCAAGGTGGCACTGGTGCCAACCGTTGCGGTGCCATTGGACCAACTGTAGCTTCCGCCTCCGGTAGCCGTTAAGTTGATGCTCGTGTTGGCACAGGTGAGCACATTGGTATTAGGTGAGTTTGTGATCGTTACTGTTGGCGCAGTAATGTTTTGAGTAATGGTGTTGTTTGCAGTTGCTGTACAACCGTTTGCGCCAGTTACGGTCACGGTATAGGTACCCGGAGTAGTGACAGAAATATTGGCTTGGGTACCTAAGTTGGTTCCTGTAGAAATCCAGGAATACGAACCTCCACCAGATGCGGTTAGTGTAATACTGGTTGTCGTACAAGTCAATACTGCAGGGCTTGGTACACTCGTGATAGCAGCTGCGGGAGGGGTGATGTTTTGTGTAATGACAGTTGGGCTCGTTGCTGTACAGCCATTTGTAGCCGAGGTGACGGTTACGGTGTAGGTACCCGGAGCTGTGACGTTTAAATTAGCATTTGTACCAACAACAGAAGTTCCGTTAGACCAAGAATAAGTGCCACCACCCGTTGCGGTCAGAGAAATACTCGTGATCGCACAAGTGAGTTGAGAAGCGTTCGAATTGTTGGTTATAGCAGCAGTTGGTGCTGTGGTATTTTGAGTAATGATAATTTGCTCCGTATCCAAACAACCATTTGCTGCAGTAGCGGTAACGGTGTAGGTTCCGGGCAAACTTGGGCTGAACGCCGCAGTGCTTGCAACTGTGTTTGTACCGTTGCTCCAGGAATAGCTCGTTCCACCCGATGCAAGCAGCGCAATGCTGGTCTGGGTACAAGTTAGAACGGTTGTGTTCGCGTTGTTGGTGATGACAGCGGTTGGCGCTGTTGTATTTTGAGTGACGGTATAATTTGTGGTGCCCAAACAGCCATTTGCTTCTAAGACATTTAAAGTGTAGGTGCCGGGCGAATTGACGCTCAAGGAAGCAACATTCCCCACACCAGCAATAGGCCCTGTGCTTAAAACAGTAGCGCCGTTCAACCAAGTTGCTGTTCCGCTTCCGGTAGACGAACTACCCGTCAAGGTAATACTTGTGGTGCTACACGTCAAGATGCCGTTAGCGCTTGCGGAGATACTCACCGTTGGCGCTTGGTTGTTTTGAGTGATGGTAGTTGCAGCAGTTGCGGTACAGCCATTCGCACCTGTTACGGTGACGGTGTATGTGCCGGGCAAGGTAATACTCAAATTTGCATTTGTTCCGATTACTGTTGTTCCGTTGCTCCATGAGTACGATACGCCTCCGGTGGCATTTAAAGTCAGGGCCGCATTGGTGCAAGATAACATGGTGGTACTTGGATTACTCGAAATACTTGCACCCGGGGCAGTTATATTTTGAGTAATGGTAGTGCTAGCGGTACTGCTGCAGCCGTTGGCTCCTGTGACAGTGACGGTGTAGGTCCCTGGGCTAGTGATATTCAAGGTACTGTTGGTACTGATCACGGCAGTTCCGTTGCTCCAAGAATAGGTGCCTCCTCCCGTTGCCGTTAAGGAAATGGAGGTCAGTGAACAAGTAAGTTCACTTGCATTTGGTGCATTAGCAATAGTTACAACAGGTGCTGCAGTTGTTTGCGTGATGGTAACACTTGATGTTGCAGTACAGCCGTTAGTTCCCGTAACCGTAACGGTGTAGGTGCCTGGCAAACTCACACTTAGGTTTGCTGTTGTACCAACAGTGCTTGTTCCGTTGCTCCAAGAATAAGCAACCCCTCCGGTGGCGGTCAGTGAGATACTTGTTTGGCTACAGTTGAGTACTGTTGTGCTCGAGTTGTTGGCGATGGCAGCAGTCGGGGTGCTCAGGTCTTGAAGGATGGTTGCTGTCGCCGTGTTGCTGCATCCGTTGCTCCCTGTAACTGTTACTGTATAAACGCCAGGTGCCGTAACGTTTATAGAAGCCGTAGTACCAACAATTGTAGTGCCGTTGCTCCAAGAATAGGTTCCTCCGCCACTTGCCGTGAGGGCAATACTCGTGGTGCTACAAGTCAGTGTGTTGGCATTTGGATTGTTGGTAATGGCTGCCGTTGGATTTTGAATGTTTTGGGTAATTGTAACAGCAGCAGGCGTTGCACATCCGTTAGCAGACGTTACTATAACGGTATAGACACCTGGCGAATTGACATTAATTGAAGAACTTGATCCCAAGTTATTACTTGCTTGACTCCAATTGTATGTTCCTCCTCCGGTGGCGGTTAATTGGATTGACGTGGTGGTGCAATTGAGCTGATTGTTGGCTACGCTGGAGTTAATGGTTACTGTAGGAGCGGTTAAATTTTCAAGCACGGTAAAACTTGTCGTGTTGATGCAGCCATTGCTACCAGTAGCGGTCACGTTATATACCCCTTGCGCATTTACTAAAAGAGTAGCGGCAGTTCCTATAATGTTGCCATTGCTTTCCCATTCATATGAAGCACCACCCGTTGCAGTAAGTGTAATATTTGTAATTGAACATGTAATTGTATTCCCGTTGGATGATGTAATTGAAACAACAGGAAGCGTAATATTCTCGGTAATCACTATTGTACTTGTAGAACTACAGCCATTGGATCCAGTTGCCGTTACGGTGTAAGAACCAGGAAGTGTAACTGTAAGTGCAGCTGCTGTTGAAACAATACTTGTACCATTGCTCCAAGAATAGTTCACTGCGCCAGACGCTGTAAGATCAATTCCTGCAACAGCACAAGTCAAAATCGTTGTGTTTTGTTGGTTGGCAACTTGAAGATTTGGAAGCGTGATGTCTTGAGTGATGATTTGACTTGCAGAAGCCGTACAACCGTTTGCCGCTGTGACGGTAACAGTGTATGTGCCCGGGTTGCTCACAGTTAAAGAAGCACTTGTCCCTACCACACTAGTACCATTACTCCAAGCGTAAGTTCCTCCGCCCGATGCTGTTAAGGTGACCGATGTGGTGCTGCAATTTAATACACTTGCAGTACTTGAGATGGCCGCACTCGGAGCACTTATGTTTTGCGTAATAGTGATATTGTTTGTGGCTGCACAACCTGCAGCATTGGTGACAGTCAGCACGTAGTTTCCTGGAGTGGTAATGTTTTGGCTTGCAGTACCACCAATAATGGCGGTGCCGTTACTCCATGAGTAGGAGCCACCGCCTGTTCCGGTAAGAGAAATACTGGGCAAACTACAAGTTAACACGGTGGAATTGCTATTGTTTGTTATGCCAGCTGTTGGTAGCACGTTGACTACAATTGTTGTGGTAGCGGTTGTCGCACAAACGCCTGAATTGGGCGTAAAAGTGTAGGTAGTTGTTTGGGTATTATTTAAGGAAGGGGCCCAAGTTCCGGCGACACCGTTGTTGGAACTAGTAGGCAGTGGGCTGAGCGTTCCACCCGAGCATATTGCCGCAATTGGACCGAATGTGGGCGTGGTATTTGCTACAACCGTAACAACGCCATTCACGTTGTTAGTGCCATTCCAAAAGCCGCCACCGCTTGCATTATAACCACCATAAACGGTACAGCCGTTGTAGGTGAAACTAAAGGCGTAGTAATAGGTTCCGGCGGCTAAATTGGATAGTGTCCCCATGTATTCGTCGTTGTTGGGGTTTACTGATGACAAAGGATTATAGCTTGCGGTGGTCCATGCACTTGCTGGCCAAGTTGACGGATTGGTATTGGTGGTGGAGATACCATATGATACAGAAATACCTGAAGCTTGTCCTGTAGGGTTTGTAAGCCCCGATTCAAAAACTTGTCCGTAGATATTCAGAGATTGACCTACACAGATGCTTGAGGTACCTGGCCATTGTACGTTTGCCCAGTCTAAAACATTGGCCAAAGTTGCCGTGCCTGTTGCCGTGCCAGCTGGGCAACCAGGGACAGTATAGCTTACAGTGTAGCTTGTCGTTGCAGTGGGAGATACCGTAATACTGTTTGTTGTTTGCCCTCCAGGATTCCAACTGAAGGTTCCTCCGGCTGGGCTTGCACTTGCGCTTAGAGTAACAGCTGCACCAGGGCAAAAGGTAACGGGCGTAACACTAACTGTAGGGCTTGGCGCTACGGTTACGGTTCCTGTGGCACTTGTAGAACTACAGCCATTGAGCGTGTAAACAACACTATAATTTGTGGTAGTAGTAGGCGACACAGTGATAGAACTACTGGTTTGCCCGCCTGGCGACCATAAAAATGTACCGCCGGCACTGCTTGGTGTAGTCGTTAGGGTAGCTGTTTGGCCCGAACAAATGGTGGTATTATTGACCGCAACAGTTGGAGGCGCTGCAATTGAAACAGTGACTTGATCTTGATTGGTACAGCCGTTTGCTGTAGCAGTAAGCGTATATGTAGTGGTAGTTGTTGGGCTCGCTGTAGTGGTGAGGGTATTTGTACTTGACAAAGTTGCTGCAGGGCTCCAGGTAACGGTTGGAGTAACAGTCCCCGCACAACCAGCGATAGGCACAGCAATTGTTTGCCCTCCAGTTAAAATGGCAAGCCCCCCACTAATTGATGTTCCTGTCAAGCCTCCACAAAGGACATTATATCCTGCAACATTTGAATTGGATGGCCCCTGGGTTTCTAGATTGAAGGTAAAAGGGGGATTGGTAGGGTTGTTTATTGTTATAGTGTTATTTGACCCTGTGGCATAAGGACCTCCAGAACCAACAACTGCACCGAGTGAATTGGTCAAGGTCCAAGTGGTTTCATCTAAATTACTTCCACTGAAAATATTTACCGTGATCGGCCCCGTAAAACCTCCGGTAGCAGAAGCTGTACCGTTAAGTACTGTAGAGGTTTGCCCGCCACAAAGCGTGACATCAGGCCCTGCATTCACAGTTGGCAAAGGATTGACGTAGACAGTTACTTGGTCTTGACTTGTGCAGGTTCCTTGCGTGGCTGTTAAGGTATAAGTTGTGGTGGCGGTAGGGCTTGCCGTCGGATTTAAAATGGTTGTAGAACTGAGTGCTGTTGCTGGGCTCCAAGAATAGGTAATGGGGGTGGTGCTTGGCCCACCGGTTGTACTACAGTTTGCAACTGAAATTGTAGTAGAATTACACGGCCCGACCGCACCTGTGGCGACGCTCGTTCCATTGCAGGTAATGGTATAGTTAGCGGTGTTGTCGCAGATAATTCCAAGTGTTTCTAGATAAAAACTATATGGACCCGCCCCTGGTGTGGCGATGGTCACAGTATTTGAAGTTCCAAAACCGTAGGGCCCACCTGATCCAACTTGTGTGCCTCCGGCGTTCGTAAGCGTCCACGAAACCATATCGAGCCAGCCGGAGCTGTTGATAGTGACGGTCATAACCCCGCCGCTTCCGCCGGTGGTGCCACCTGTTCCAGCTGTAACCGTTCCGCTTAATTGGCCGCTCGCGCCTTGGCAAATGATGACATCTGACCCAGCGTTGACAACAGGGTTGCTGCATGGAGGTGTTGGGCAGCTCACTGAGTAAGCCATGGTTGCAGCGCCTATGAGCGGCCCGCAAACGAACTGAGAAAGTTGAATACTGTAAGCGGCTGTTGCCGGGCAGGTCCAAACTGCGTTTGTTTGTAAGCCACATTGGTCATCCCAACCCTGTATTAACGTGATAGATGAATTGTATATGCGCAAATAGGTATCTACAGAACTCAGACCACAGGTTGTGAAGGTGTAGGTGCATCCTGCCGTACCCGTAAAAGTGAAGACCGGAGCAGTACCAGCAGGGAATGTCGCTGTATTTTGAACCGTGCTTGTAGGCGCAATGGCTGTTGTACTTGTGGCCGTTGTACAATATTGTGCTTGGGTCTGAAAAACCAAAGCAAGTAACAGGCCAAAAAAGGCGATGAAGCGCATTTGTGAGTAGTAGTGTTTCGTTAGTTTAGTTTTAGCTTGCTAAATTTAGCAATATCATAACGAATTACCAACTAATGCGTTGCCTTTTGGAGAAATAAAAAAGGCTTCCGAAGAAGCCTTTGATTAAAATTCGAATGTTTCCATAAACTTGGTGGTAAAATTCCCCGAATTGAAGTCGGGATTATCCATGAGTTTTTGGTGGAAAGGAATGGTTGTTTTAACACCTCCAATAACATATTCGTTCAGTGCGCGCTTCATTTTTAAAATGGCTTCATCACGCGTTTGTGCCACGACGATGAGTTTTGAAATCATGGAGTCGTAGTGGGGAGGAATGGAGTAGCCTGCATAAACGTGGGCGTCGATGCGCACGCCATGACCACCTGGGCAGTGATAATCAGTGATTTTACCCGGGCTCGGTCGAAAATCAGCGTAGGGATCTTCGGCATTAATGCGACACTGAATAGCGTGCATAGTTGGGTAGTAATTTTTCCCAGAAATTTTTTCTCCAGCTGCGATTTTAATCTGCTCCTTGATGAGGTCGAAATTGATGACCTCTTCAGTGATGGTATGTTCTACTTGTATACGGGTATTCATCTCCATGAAGTAGAAGTCGCGGTTTTTGTCGACCAAAAACTCTACAGTTCCGACACCTTCGTATTTAACCGCTTTAGCCGCTTTGATAGCCGCCTCGCCCATGCGTTCGCGCAATTCGTCAGTCATGAATGGAGAAGGAGTTTCTTCTACTAATTTTTGATGACGACGCTGAATAGAGCAGTCGCGTTCAGAGAGATGACAAGCGTTTCCGTATTGGTCACCGGCAATTTGAATTTCGATATGGCGTGGCTCCTCAATGAATTTTTCCATATAGATTCCATCATTACCGAAAGCGGCACCAGCTTCTTGGCGAGCGGAGTCCCAGGCTGCCTCCATGTCGGCTTTGGTCCAGACGATGCGCATGCCTTTACCACCACCACCAGCAGTGGCTTTTAATATGACTGGGTACTTGACAACTTCTGCAGTTGCAAAGGCATCGTCGAGGTCTTTTAACAATCCTGTTGATCCAGGAATACAAGGCACCCCTGCAGCAATCATTGTGGCTTTTGCAGTGGCTTTGTCCCCCATTCCTGCAATTTGTTCAGGTAGGGCGCCAATAAATTTGATGCCGTGCTCCTGACAAACCTTAGAGAATTTTTCGTTTTCAGATAAGAATCCATAGCCAGGGTGGATGGCATCTGCGTTGGTGATTTCGGCAGCAGCAATAATGTTGGGTATGCTCAAATAAGACAATGCACTTGTCGGTGGACCAATACAAACGGCCTCATCAGCAAAACGAACAGGAAGGCTGTCTTTGTCGGCAGTTGAATAAACGGCCACCGTCTTGATGCCCATTTCCTTACAGGTGCGAATCACGCGCAGCGCAATTTCGCCGCGGTTGGCAATCAATATTTTCTTAAACATGGTTTTGTTTTTAAGCTGGATCTACCAAGAATAGTGGCTGATCGTAATCTACTGGGCTTGCGTTGTCTACGAGAACTTTTACAATTTTACCAGAGATTTCTGATTCAATTTCATTGAAAGTTTTCATGGCTTCAATGATGCAAACTTTGTCTCCTTTTTGGATGCTGTCGCCAACATTTACAAACGCATCTTTGTCTGGGCCTGGGGTGCGATAGAACGTACCAATCATTGGAGACTTAATGGTTATGTATTTGCTGTCGTCTGCTGAATTGTTTTCTGAACTCGCTGGT
>Ga0102902_1000474_pt1 | contig 14755 bp, 14 predicted proteins | sample Colrivmet1555B02_FD_78458 | JGI IMG/M metagenome (GOLD analysis project Ga0102902, IMG submission 78458) | Estuarine microbial communities from the Columbia River estuary - metaG 1555B-02 | ecosystem: Environmental > Aquatic > Marine > Intertidal zone > Estuary | place: USA: Columbia River... | reverse complement strand
GGAAACGGTTACAAATCTCTAGAAGAGGGTCAAGCAGTTACATTCGAAGTAGTCCAAGGTCCAAAAGGTCCTCAGGCTGACGCTGTAAATCCTGCTTAAATAACCATTAACCTTTCGAGCAAGCCTCGAAAAAGATTTAAGGTCTGCTAGAAATAGCAGGCCTTATTTTTTTATCCCTATTTCTTTGGCTCAGCTGGAATTGTGGCCGGAGTTACTACCTTAGGTTTTAAATCACTACCCGCCTGCCATGCTTGCAAATACTTCCAAGGGGAAGTTTTACCCTTGCTCTCTAACCCAACTCCGCGTTTGACCCACCAAATTCCTTTTTGCGTTGGATATGAAATACCAAAGTGTAGGTGTGGCGCTGTTCCCTTAGCACTACCAGATGCGCCAATCTCACCTAACTTATCCCCGGTTGCAACTTTCAAACCTGGTATCACATTTGTTTCAATCTTAGATAGATGAGAGCCGTAATATCTAACTCCATCATCACCAATTATTGAAATAGATAATCCCCCGCGATCTGCGCCAAGATTTGTTTTACCACTCCACTTATCAACTAGCACTACCTCATCAATTACACCGGCCACAGGGGAAACAAATGCGCAACCTTTTTTCGCGAAGATATCTGTGGCTGGATAATCATGGTGATACTTTCCATACTTAACGGTGCAACCTGCAACTGGAAAGGTATAGATTGGAGCAGCGGTTGCAATAGATAGATTGCCCAAGAGAAATACAGCGGTAAGTAAACCCACCTTAATTTTCATACTTTGATTATCCAGTGTGAGCATGTGAATAACGGTAATTAATACTTAGTGTTGGAATAGATGTAAGGTATGACACTAACTCCGTAGATAACGGGGCGGTAGCTCAGTTGGTTAGAGCCCCGGACTCATAATCCGGTCGTCGTAGGTTCGAGCCCTACCCGCCCCACATGAATAAAATCGCTTTCTTAGATTTTAATGAGATTGGTTTTTCAATTAGATCTGGTCAAGTTATGGCAGCTCGAGAAAGTAATTGGTATGCCACTACCCCATTTGGAATCGCAATTCTTAGATATGAAGATGCCAATACTTTATTAAAAGATAAACGGCTATATCAAGGAACAAGAAGGTGGCCAGCACATTACGGAATTACTGATGGCCCACTGGCATCTTGGTGGAAAACAATGTTACTCAGCGTGGAAGGTGATGATCACCTGCGCCTTCGGCGATTAGCTGGGCCTGCCTTCTCTCCTAAAACTATTGAACCGCTGGCACCTTTTTTTGCCTCTCTAGCAAATGAGTTAATTGATAACTTTGCAGAAAAAGGTTCTTGTGAGTTTATGAGTGAGTTTGCTGAACCATTTTCTGCTCGAGTAATTACTGGATTGCTTGGTTTAGATACGAAGTTATGGCCGCAGGTTGCAGATCTTGCCACCAAGCTTGGCTATGTTTTCAGCGTGACAATTAAAGAGGATCTACCAGTTATCGAGGAAGGCCTACTTGGTATTTTAGATATTTCCGAGAAATTGATTCATAGTCGCCGTGGCACTGATAAGGATGATTTTATTGGCACCTTAGTAAAAGCAAGTATTGATGATAAACAAATTACGGAAGAGGAGCTACTCTCTCTTGTTTCTTTACTTATTTTCGCCGGCTTTGATACCACTAGAAATCAAATTGGGTTAGGAATGCAAACCTTTTCTAAATATCCCAAGCAATGGAAATTACTTGGTGAGAACTCAGAGTTAGCAAGGGCATCGGTTGAAGAGGTAATGCGGGTTAATCCAACAATTACCTGGGTATCACGAGAGGCATCAGTTGATTTTGAGTATAAGGATTTAGCAATTAAAGCAGGAACTACAATTCATTTGCTAACAATTCCGGCTGGTAGTGATCCTAGAAAATTTGATAACAATGATTTTGATATCACTGCAGATCGTGCGCCACACTTTGGTTTTGGTGGCGGGATGCACCACTGCATTGGCCACTATGTTGCCCGGCTTGATATGAAGGAAGCATTTAAAGCGTTAGCTGGCAGGTTGCCAGATATGCAGATTGCATCCGGTGCCACCTACTTACCCGATAGTGGCAATACCGGTCCAACAAAACTTCCAATCACCTTTACGCAAGGCGCAAAACAAAAGTAAGGCAGTTCAAACCTAGCCTGCAACGGATAACCCTGCCCGCCCCAAGACCGCAATTTCGAATCAACTCCACAATGAAATGCTGTGAGCGCGTAGAGTTATCCCATGAACTTTAAATTACTCACTATTGCCATCTCTGCAACTCTTTTACTTACTGGGTGCAGTAGTGGGATAAGTATTGAGAAACAAACTAAATTAGTGGAGTATCAAGGTTGTTTATCTGCCGAAAGTGAGCAGTGGAATATGGCTCTATCAAAGGGACAGATACAAACAGAATTAAAACCAGGTGGAAAATTTTGGATAGAGAGTGAAAATCGTCCCTACCAAGTGTTTGAATTTGCACAAAGCATGTGTGAACAATATAAGCCTTAATTTTCTAAGCTACTTGATAAGGTAGGATTTACTTATGAATGAAAATGAATTAATTGCTATTTGGAATCAACAACGCGCTATCCGAGTTAAATCCCAACTAGCGCCAACAATTTTATTATCTGCCGTACTAGCACTTGCTGCAACTGGCAACTTAACTAAGAACTCTGACTCAACTCTTAAGCTATTTGTTATTGGCTTAGTTGCCTCCGGTGGAGTTTTCTCCGTTTCTGCCATGGTGGCAGCAATTAGAGATAGCCTGGCAGTAATTGATGCACTTAAAGGCATTAAATCAATTTCACCTTTGGGAAAGAGCATTAAAAAATCTTCCGATCAACTTAAGATTCTTGGCGGCTTATTTATGGTTATGAGCGCTTTTAACTTTGTTGTACTTTTACGATATCTGAGTATCTAAAAATCTTAATTTAGTTGACTTGTTAACTGCCGTAAATTAAAGCCCAGAGACAACCAGGGCTGGATGTTGTGACATAAACTCTTCAATACTTTTTAGGTTAGGCCTGCGGTCAGCACCATGTGGCAGAACTGCAACAGATGCTGCAGCTGCACTTGCAAACCGTAACCGCTCAATAGGATCCATACCTTTTAATATCCCGTATGCATATGCGCCATGGAAAATATCACCGGTGCCATTTGTGTCAATCGCCTCAATTAAATATGCATTTATATGTTGCACCTTACTCTCACCTTTAATCTGAAAGTAACAGCCGTTAGCACCATCAGTTATCACAACTGCATTTCGCCTTTGATTCCACAACCAATTAACTACCTCAGCAGCATCCTCTTTACCGGTAACCGCCTTAGCAAAATTAAGCGGCAAAATTGGATCAGAGGCAAATGAAATCATTTCAAGCAGTAAGGATTTTTCAACAAAGAATTGTTCAGCATCTAATACAACTGGAATTTTAAGCTCACTACACTTTTTAATTACATCTAAGGTGCCTGGTGGGCATATTCCAGCATCAACCATTAATAACTGCGCTAGGGAGATCGCTTGGGCAACCTTTGCCGCACTTGGTAGTTTGATGTGGTGCAGTGGCTCATCGTCATAAACAATAAATCGCTCACCATCTCCAGTTAAAACAATAGTTGCCTCAGCTGGATGAGATTTATCATCAAAATCAACAAACTCTGTACTGACACCATTCTCTACAAAATCATCTATCGCCGATTTCCATCGCGGCTGCCCACTCATTGTGCCAACATATGCAGTTTTCATACCAAGTGCAGATAAGGCAACTAAGGAGTTTCTGACATTTCCACCAAAGCGATTTTCTCGCCTGATTATTTTGCCTTTTTCATCTTTCCACTTTGCATTGGTAACTAAGATTTGATCAGATGCAATACATCCAACGCCGATAATCATTAATTACTTAAGCAGTTGGTGGTAAGCCGGCCTCTTTAAGAGCGGCCTCAGCAGTTAAACCATCATGAATTACGGTGTAGTAAGCACGGGATGCTTTTTGCACATCTGCTGCGCCCCAAACATTTCTACCAACCACAGCACCTTTTGCGCCAGCATCAATTGCATCTCTAGTACTTGCTAATGCTGCGCCAAGTGTTGGCTCCTTTGGACCACCTGCAATCACAATTGGTGCTGGGCAGGAAGCGACGATCTGAGCAAATGCTTTTTTATCCCCTGGATAGCCAACCTTAATTACATCAACACCTGTCTCAATTCCACATCTAACCGCCCAAGCAATCTCATCTGGGGTAAAGACAATCTCGCCATCTTTATTTTTTGAGTAATCTCGTGGATAGATGTGAGCAATAATTGGAATATTAAACTCAGTAGCCTCTCGAACTGAATCGGTTAGCCACTTTAAATACTTACCCTCAGTCCTACCTCTAACTGGAATTGCAACCGCCAAGGCATCTGCGCCAAGCCGGACGGCATCAATTGGCCGAGCTAGTAACTCTGAGATTCGATCATCAACTGTAAAGCAGCCACCTTGAATTATTAATGCAGCTTTACCGGCATATGGCACCCATAAATTCTTTGCTGTACCAACTTGAATAGTTACTGAATCTGGCTTACCAGCCATAGTTGCAGCAAGTGCCTTTGGCAGATTTGCTAAGCCACCAGAGACCGCATTTCCATAGCCAACAAAGTGATCAACCGCTACACCAAATAGATTGCCAGATGGGTTTGAAAATATTCGCTTGAGTCTTACTTCGCGTCCAATGCTCATATATCCCCTTGGGTTATGTTAGAAACTTTGCCAACTATAGTGGCGATAAATTAATAACCTAATTTTAACATCTATTTACCAAGAGATTAGCAAAATATTTTGAGATTAAATTTGGCATATTTATTACAAGATTTTGGCAAGTGTTTTTTGACAACTTTCATTTTGCTACTGGCAGAATTAGAAGTATCAACCTGTTATTTAGAGTCTGCGCGGGTGGGGTATAACGTTTAGGTAACAAGGTAATTTGGGGTTAGTAGAGGTTGTCTTATTGTTTATGTAAGTGTAGACATGGGGGTGAAGTTCCGACCTATAGGAGGAAATATAAGTATGAAGAAACTCTTCTCACGTCGCACCCTTGCTGCTGTTGCAGTACTTGGTGCTTCGTCATTACTGCTTTCTGCTTGTTCATCATCATCTGATGATGCAGGTGGAAAAGCTAAGGTAGGCGTATCGCTTATCCTAAAAAATGATACAAACCCATTCTTCGTCGCAATGACAAAGGGTGCAAAGGCTAAGGCCGCTGAACTTGGCGTAGACCTAAGCGTTGCAGCTGGAAAAGACGAGACTGATGATGCTGGACAGGTTGCTGCAATTGAAAACGCAATCTCAAAGAAAGATGCTGGAATTTTAATTACCACTATCTCTGGCGGAGTTTACGCTGCAATTACTAAGGCTCGCGAAGCTGGTCTTTTCGTAATCGCACTTGATACCCCAACAGATCCTGCAGATATCGTTGACATTACATTTGCAACTGATAACTGCAAGGCTGGCGAGTTAATTGGACAATGGGCTGCTGCAAAGATGAATGGTAAGAAGGCAGTTATTGCTCTTCTTGATATCTTCGCTGACAAGAACGTTCCAACTGATTACTGCCGTGATAACGGCTTCCTAAAGGGAATGGGAATTCCACTAGGAGATCCTAAGAAGCTTGCAGATGAGCCAAAGACTGGTAAGTACACAGGTGGTAAGGGTGGTGCGTACCAGATCGTTGGTAACGTAGCAACACTTGGCGCTGAAGATGGTGGACGTACTGGCATGGAGCAACTACTTGCTAAGAATCCAAACATCAACCTTGTTTACACCTTGAATGAGCCAGCTGCTGCTGGTGCTTATGCTGCGCTTAAGGCTGCAGGTAAAGAGAAGGGTGTAGTTATCGTCTCTGTTGACGGTGGCCGCGCAGGTGTTGAGAATGTTAAGGCTGGCGTCATTGGTGCTACTTCACAACAGTATCCACTATTGATGGCAGATCTTGGCGTTCAAGCCATTTTCGATCTTATTACAAAGGGAGTAAAGCCAGAGCGTACAGCTGGACTTGATTTCTTTGATACCGGAGTTAAGTTGATTACTGATGACCCACAAGAGGGAGTTCCATCAGAGTCAGTTCAATACGGACTAGATAACGCCTGGGGTTAAAAACTTCAATCTATTGGTTAATAGCCAGTAGTAAGGTGTAAAAAGAATTAGGGCGGCTGATGATTCAGTCGCCCTAATCTTTACAAGTAGTGATAAATTTCTGGTCACAGGTAAAAACAATGGAGGGGTTATAAGTGAGTAAATCAAACCTAGTAACCGATGCCGCTGCAGAGTTTAAAGGGCGGGCCACCAACAAACAGAAGGTACAAGCACTCCTACACAAATACCCTTGGGTTAGCTCAGCTGTAGTACTTGTATTTGCCTTATTTATCTTTAGTTTTGGAAATGAAAACTTTTTAACACCAAATAATCTTTCACTTATTTTGCAACAGACAGCTGTAATTGGGGCAATCGCAGCTGGACAAACTTTGATAATTCTCACCGCCGGCATTGATCTATCATGTGGTGCAATCGCAATCTTTGCTTCAATGGTTATGGCTAAAACTGCATTTGTTAATGGCTGGCCAGCATGGGCTGCATTTATGCTTGGAATCGCAGTTGGAACTGGAGCTGGCGCGTTTAACGGTTGGTTAATTACTAAGGTAAATCTGCCGCCATTTATCGTAACTTTAGGAACATTTAACGTATTTTCAGCTTTGACACTTTTCTATGCAACAGGTCGAACTATTATGGATAAGGAGCTAGAGCCATTTTTCCTATATCTAGGTAATCCAATCCCACTGGGTGAATTTAAGATTACCTATGGCGTGCTCCTAGTAATAGTGATGTATTTAATTTTAGCCTTCTCACTTCGCTACACCGGCTGGGGACGACATGTCTATGCTGTTGGTGATGATATTGAGGCAGCTCGATTAGCAGGTATTCAGGTAAAGCGAGTACTAATGAGCGTTTATGTGACTGCAGGTTTTATCTTTGCCGTAACCTCTTGGGTAATCATCGGACGGGTAGCTGCTGCTAGCCCTAACTCAGGTAGTAATTTAAATCTTGACTCAATTACCGCTGTGGTAATTGGTGGCACGAGCCTCTTTGGCGGGCGCGGTGCGATCTTTGGTTCACTAATCGGAGCGGTTATCGTAGGTGTATTCCGTAATGGTCTTACGCTGGCTGGTGTGGATCTTTACTACCAAACCTTTGCAGTGGGAGTTTTAATTATTGCCGCAGTCTCAATTGATCAGTGGATTAGGAAGGCGGGAGTATGAGTAACTCAGTTGCGCCAGTACTAGAAGCTAAAAATTTAGTAAAGACCTACGGACGTGTTGTTGCCATTGATGGCGCAGATTTACAACTTTTCCCAGGAGAGATACTTGCAGTTGTTGGTGATAACGGTGCTGGTAAATCTACGATGATTAAATGTTTATCAGGAGCTGAGACTCCAGATGGTGGAGTTATGGAGTTAGATGGCAAACCAATTACCTTCCGTCGCCAGAAAGATAGTCGTGATGCAGGTATTGAAACTGTCTATCAAACTTTGGCGGTCTCTCCTGCCTTAGATATTGCTGCCAATCTATATCTTGGTCGTGAGATTCGTAAGAAGGGTCCACTCGGAAGTATTTTTAGAATGCTAGATAACTCTGGTATGAAAAAAAGTGCTAAGGAGCATATAACCTCATTAGGCATTGGAACTATCCAAAATATGAGCCAAGCAGTTGAAACTTTATCTGGTGGTCAACGCCAAGCGGTTTCAGTTGCAAGAGCTGCTGCATTTGGGCAGAAAGTGATTATTATGGATGAGCCAACTGCCGCACTTGGTGTTCGTGAGTCTGGGCAGGTACTTAAGTTAATTCAAAGCCTGCGAGAGAGAGGCTTAGCTGTTATTTTAATTAGCCACAATATGCCACAGGTTTTTGAGGTTGCAGATCGCATTCACATTCAACGCCTTGGTAAGCGAATTGCTGTAGTAACTCCTAAGAGCCACACTATGAATGAGGTTGTAGCGGTTATGACTGGTGCATTAACTTTGGAAGAAAAAGATCAAACTTTAGGACCAATTCGCTAAAGAACCTCTAAGAGTCTCTTTCGCATTACTACCGGATCAACAACTTCCCCAGTCCAGTACTTAATCCCTAGTACCGCCTGATTAATTACCATTCCTAATCCATCGACAATTTTACAACCTTTAGATTGAGCATCTTTTAATAAGTTTGTCATAGGTGGATTAACTATTACATCTGCTACTACTACCTCCGCCCTGATTGAATTGATATCTATATTAATTCGAGCATCAATATCAGGGGCCATTCCTATTGAGGTGGCATTTACTAAAATATCTATATCACTAGGTACTTCATACTTGCTATCCCAAAGTTTAAATTCAGCCTTGGATTTGGTTTTACTATTTAGCAAATCGACTAAACTCTCACCACGTTTTTGATCACGATTTACAATTGTAATTCTACTAACATTCTCAAGTGCTAGCTCTACTGCAATTGCCCTAGCAGCTCCCCCTGCTCCAAGTAGTGCAACATTTTTACCGCTAGGAGGAACTACAGCTTTAAGAGATTGCAAAAAACCCTTGCCATCGGTGTTCTCACCAATATATTTACCATCTCGCAGAACTACACAATTGACTGCGCCCATTAATGCAGCAGATTCACCAAGACCATCTAAATACTGTATTACCTCAACCTTATGTGGCAGTGAGCAATTAAAACCAACCCAATTCATTGCTCTAGCACCCATCACTGCAGCCGCTAAATCCTTAGGTAGTACTTCACAATTTAGATATCTAAAATCAAGTCCATGATGTTTATATGCTGCCTCAACCATAGCAACAGTTGGATTGCCTGCTGATGGAGTTGAAAAACTGCCGGTTATTTTACTTAAAAAATTCATTTAGCAATCATAGGCAAAATAAGGAAGTAATGGAAGTAGTTAACTGGGATTAGAAAGAGATTGGCAACTGACTTTATTTCTGCTTAGATTGCATCAGTATTACTAAGGAGTTAATGGATGAGTAGCCCAGATCTATATGCTGATGTAGTAATAGTTGGCTCTGGTATGGGTGGTGGCACTACCGCTTACGCACTTGCTAAAAAAGGGGTTAGCGTTTTAGTTTTAGAGCGAGGTGATCGACTGCCAAATGAAAAGGAAAATTGGGGCCCTAAAGAGATATTTGTTGATAAACGTTATAAATCAAAAGAGGTTTGGGTAGATGGCAGGGGTAAGGATTTTGCCCCAGGTGTGCATTTTTATGTTGGCGGAAATACCAAACTATATGGAGCGGCCCTGCCTCGAATGCGGGAGAAAGATTTTGAGGAGCTAAAACATTTAGAGGGAGTATCTGCTGCTTGGCCATTTACATATTGGGATATTGAACCTTTTTATGTTGAGGCAGAAAAAATGTATAAGGTACATAGCAACTCTGGTGAGGATCCAACCGAACCTGGCCGAAGTGAACCCTTTCCTTATCCGGCACTGCCCCATGAACCATATATAGCTGCGCTAGCAGATCGACTTAGAAAATCTGGAGTAACACCACACTCAAACTCAATGGGTATTGATTTTGGTGATGATGGTAAATGTATTAGATGTAAGACATGTGATGGCTTTGTTTGCCGAGTAGGTGCCAAAAGTGATGCTGAGATAAATGCAATAAATCCAGCTTTACTAACTGGAAAGGTTAAATTACAGACCTTAGCTGAGGTTATTCGAATTGAATTAACAGATGATGGTAGATCTGTTGAATACTTAGTAGTTAAGGGTTCATCTGGTGAGTACAAGGTTCGAGGAAAGAAATTTGTACTCTCATGTGGTGCGGTATTAACTGCAGCACTACTACTTAGATCTAAGTCGGCTAAGGCGCCAAATGGTGTAGCTAACTCCTCAGATTTAGTAGGACGTAATTTTATGATGCATATTAATACTCATATTGCCGCCTTTGATTACAAGCGTAAGAATGATGTTATTTTTCAAAAAACACTCTCATTTGCAGATTGGTACTTTGATGGTGGAAAGGGTTATCCACTTGGAATTGTGCAACTAATAGGTAAGGTCCAAGGCATAATGATGAAGAGCTACGCCACAAAGGTTCCATTAGCAATTCTAAATTACATCGCAGATCGAAGCGTGGAATTTCTAGTTATGACTGAGGATCTTGCAAGTAGGGATAATCGAGTAATAATTGATGATCGCAATCGTATTCATCTAGTGCGTAAGCCAGTTGGTATGAGTACTCACAAGAAGCTTATGAAAAGAACATTAAAAGTTTTGCGAAAATCTGGGTATCAAGCGATCTTCAAACAGCCTTTTGATATCTCAATGAATGCACATCAGTGCGGCACAGCTGTTGCTGGTAGTGATCCAAAGAAATCTGTTGTTGATCAGTACTGCAAAACTTATGATGTAGATAATCTTTATTTAATTGACAGTAGCTTTTTCCCCTCCTCCGGAGCGGTAAATCCAGCACTAACAATTGCTGCCCAGGCACTACGGGTTGTTGCTAAATCTGATTTATCTAATGTTTAACTAAGATAGATTAATAATTGATTACAAAATTAGATGGCGGCCTGTCAACTGCTCTTGAAAATAATGGGAACAAGTTAACAACCTCCTTATGGACTGGGGAGTTAATACTTGTAAACCCTAGTGAAATTACAAAAGCGCATCTAGATTTTATTAATGCTGGCGCAGATATAATTATTACCTCCTCCTATCAGATCTCCTATTTAGGTTGCAGTAAGCGAGGTTGGAGTGAGAGTAAAACTGATCAAGCACTTAGAGGCTCTACTCAATTAGCAAAGGATGCAGTATTAAAATCTGGTAAGAGTGTGAAGGTTGCATCCTCTATTGGTCCATATGGCGCAGCCTTAGCAGATGGCTCTGAATACAAAGGTAATTACGGTGTTACAAAATCTGCATTAAAAGATTTTCACGCCAGACGTCTTGAAGTATTAATTTCAACCTCACCTGACCTACTAGCACTAGAGACTATGCCAGATACCTTTGAGGTTGAGCTCTTATTAGAGTTACTTAGTGATTGCCCAATTCCTTACTGGGTTTCCTACTCTTGCAAAGCTGGTAATCAGACAAATGCTGGTCAAAGTTTTACAGAGGCAGTATCCCTTGCAAAAGATGCAATGGCGGTTGGTATTAACTGCACCGCCCCTGAACTAATTACTGATTTATTGCTATCTGCTGAAGGTGTTAAGCCATTTGTGGTCTATCCAAACTCAGGCCGGAGTTGGAATGCAAAGACAAAAGAGTGGGAGGGTAGCTCAGAGGCTGGCTTTGATGAGTTGTTAATTAAGAGTTGGATATCAGCTGGTGCACAAATCATTGGTGGTTGCTGCGGAATTGGCGCAGATGAAATTTTAAACTTAAAGCTTTAATAGCTTTTAATTATGACTAATTACTACGAATTTTTGCGCCAGCCTGTTGAATCTCAGATATATTTCTTGAACCAGTCAGCGCCATCGTGTTAATGAAATCACGCTTAATTATTTCAATAACTTTTTCAACACCCCTCTGCCCACCTGCCATAATTCCATAGAGATAAGCGCGACCAATAAATACTGCTTTAGCACCAAGAGCAATAGCTGCATATGCATCTTGGCCAGACATAATTCCGCCATCAATATAAACATCAACCTTATCGCCAACTGCTGCAACCACATCGGGCAATATCTCAAGTGGTACTGGGCCTCGATCTAACTGCCGCCCACCATGATTTGAAAGAATTATTCCGCTAACTCCCATCTGAGCAAGTTTCTTAGCATCATCAACATTTTGTATTCCCTTAACAATTATTGGACCATTCCAGACTGATTGCAACCAAGTAACATCATCAAATGAGGTTGCTGGATCAAATATCACAGCTGCAAGTTCAACTAATGACTTACTCCAGCCGCGAAATGCAGCAAACTCTAGTTTTTTAGTAGTGAAAAGATTTAACCACCAGATTGGTTTTCGAGCAATTGCTAAAACTGTGCTTAATCTGATTCTAGGTGGAATAGTTAAGCCATTTTTAATATCACGAACTCTTATGCCACTTACAGGTGTATCAACCGTTAAAATTAGTGCTTCAAAACCATTTTCTTTTGCCTGCTTAATTACAGACAAACTATCCTCGCGATTTTGCATAACATATAGTTGAAACCAGCGCCGGGCTCCTGGTACCGCCTGTGCTAACTCACTAGGTGAGGTGGTTCCCATAGTTGAGAGTGAGTAGATTAAATTATTATTCTCAGCAACCGCAGCTACCGCTGGCTCACCAACATGGTGCATAAAGCGGGTATAGCCGGTGGGTGAAAATAATATGGGCAGATCAACTTTTTTTCCATAAATTATTGTTGATGGATCTATTTTAGAAACATCCCTAAGAGTGTGGGCGGTGAACTCTGCGCGACTAAATACATCTTTAGACCTTTGGTAACTAACCTCATCAAGTGCGGAGCCTTCAACATAATCATAAACAACCTTAGGAACCTTCTTTTTTGCAATAGCTGCTAGATCTTCAATAGTTAATGCCTTTGCAACCTTAGCTCGATTACGAAATATTGTTGGCAGCTTCCAATCAATTAATGATATGAAATGGGGTATATCAGGAAATTGACGTTTTGATTTAATCATTTGTTACTAACTTGCTTGGATACTATTCATAATTGATCTAGACATACTCTGATAATCCTTACTATTATCAAGATCACCAACAAACTCATATCGACGCATTACAAGGATTCGATCTGCTACTGCAACCATCTCGGCTAGATCACTAGAGATTAATATGATGGATAAGCCCTCATTAGCAAGTTCGGTTATAAGTTCATGAAATGATGCTTTAGTTCTAACATCAACTCCCACTGTTGGCTCATCAATAATTAAAATCTTAGTTTCAGCAGCCAGCCATTTAGAGACACTTACCTTCTGTTGATTTCCGCCAGATAAAGTCAATGCAAGTTGATTATTATCAACTACCTTAATGCCAAGGCGATCCACATACTTAGTAGCAATATCATCTTCTTTCTTTGGATTAATTACGCTAAGTCTTTGTAATATCCTTGCCAGAATTGTTACTGAAATATTCTTACGAACTGGAAAATCAAGGAACAAACCCTCTTCTTTGCGATTCTCAGTTACATATCCAATTCGGTACTTATGAAGTGCCTCAGTAAAGTTCCTAATTTTAACCACACTGCCATTTACTAAAATCTCTCCACCAGTTATTGCGTGCAAGCCAAGAATACTTCGGGCTAGCTCACTGCGTCCTGCTCCAACTAAGCCATACATACCTAATACCTCACCTGGATAAAGTGAGAGTGAAATATTGCGATGACCAAGGGAGGTTTGAAGATTTTTTAACTCAATTACTGGTGTGGCATTGCGATCTACTCTTCGAGTTTCTGCCTTACGCTCAGCAAGATGGCGGCCAACCATTAAGTCCACAATCTCACCCTGCTTGTAATCAGCAAGTGGCATTGATTCAAGGACACTAACACCATCTCTAAGAACTGTTACCGTGTCACAAATTTCATATACCTCTTCAAGCTTATGGCTAACAAATAAAATCGCATTACCTTGACTCTTAAGTCTTTTGATTACATCAAATAGTTTGCTTGTTTCACTGCCAGTAATTGAGGCGGTTGGTTCATCTAGTAAAATAATTTTTGCATTAGTCACCAATGCCTTGGCAATTTCAACTAGCTGCATCTGTGCAACTGATAAATTTTTAACCCGCTCAGTTAGATCAATCTCAAAACCAAGAGTCTCAAGTGCTTGCTTTGCTAGCCGAGTCCGCTCTTTACGATCAATTATTCCCAATTTAAGTGGTGGATTATGCAAGGTAATATTTTCTTCAACTGAAAACTCGGGAATTAAATTTCGCTCCTGGTGAACCACTGCAATACCAGAATGGGTTGACTCAATTGGATTATGAAAGCTTTTCTCTACGCCTTCAACCTTAAGCGAGCCAGAATCTGCTAAATATACTCCGGTAATAATCTTAATCAATGTTGATTTACCAGCACCATTTTCGCCAAGCAGTGCGTGTACTGTGCCACTAGTTAAATTTAAATTAACCTCATTAAGTGCCTGCACGCCCGGAAAGGCTTTTGATACTTTGCTAATTAAAAGTTGATTACTCATATTAATTCCTTGATTCCCTCGTTTTGACGTTCAGTTCTGCGTCTGCGCCATTCACTAAGGGCTACAGTTGAAAGCGTAACTACTCCAACACTTAGGGAGACAATACTTGGATCTAATGAGTACTGAGCTCTGGCAATATCAACCAAGCGCACAACACCTGCTGCAATTACTGTTCCATAGATTGCAATCGTCCCACCTGACATTAAAACTCCACCGATAATTGGAGCAGCAAAGCTGGCAAGTAGCCAGTCACCACCAATTGATCTATTAATACCAGGTAAAGATGCAATAGTAATAACAGATGCCACACCAATTAATAGTCCAGAAAGTGTGTGAGCAATAAAGATAGATCGATTATTTGAAACTCCAGATAAGCGGGCTGCCAATGGATTACCGCCGGTGGCTAAAACTCTCCGACCAATGATTGTTCTACTAAAAAATAGTGATAGTAAAATTGCGGTAATAATTGCAATTACTAATATATATGGGAAACCTAGGATGTTTCGCTTTCCAAACTCAGGAAGTGAGGATGGGTACTTATCAATAGTAAAGGTCTTAACTAGTCGATATTGAAAACCGAGCAAAATTGTAT
>Ga0102902_1000442_pt1 | contig 15518 bp, 28 predicted proteins | sample Colrivmet1555B02_FD_78458 | JGI IMG/M metagenome (GOLD analysis project Ga0102902, IMG submission 78458) | Estuarine microbial communities from the Columbia River estuary - metaG 1555B-02 | ecosystem: Environmental > Aquatic > Marine > Intertidal zone > Estuary | place: USA: Columbia River... | reverse complement strand
CAATTCAGATCACCACACAAGCACTAATATATGGGAACGAAACGTAAATTCAGATTAATAACAGTAAACAATAATAAGATGGCAGACTTTAGTAAGCAATGGTGTGACGAAAATGATTCGGACATGCCTTGGGATTTCGATATGGTAGAGGAATATAGTAAATTGAAACCTGGGTTTATGGTAGCTTATATATGTGAGGGATATGGGACGGTAGCAATAGCTAGGGGACATAATGATGAGTTTCTATTAGGCGTACCTAGTGAATTGGACGCTACTTACGATTGGGTACCATACGAGCAAATAGTTAAATCGTAGATTACATGCGTTTTTTTGCGCGTTTACTGCGCAAATAACGCGCTTTTTTGTCACACATTAGTTAAATTTTTGTAGCAACATGTACCACTTTTGTCCAACATATATCAACGTTGTTTTGTAATAGCGTAATATTTTGTTCGGTTGTATTATAGTATGTGACGAGTTGGTTGATAATGGGTGTTGGTGATTGGGTTTCGTCCTGTTTTTTCTGCACGCACTCCACACTTTTCTTTATGAACATTTTGTCCCCCACATCCCTATTTTTGTGACGCACGACTGCGCTTTTGTGACGCACAACTAAATTTGGAGTGGGCAAGATTTTGTCGTACCTTCACCGCGTCTATAACTTTTTTGTCGTAAAGTAAGTTTGGTTTTGTCAAAGTGGAGTCGTATCTTCCACCCAATTTCATTTGTTTTTTTGTATGTGTATAGTGTTTTGTTGTGGCAGAGTTTTGTTCGTATATTGACGTCATAATAATTAAAGATATGAAAGTAATAGAAAGAGATTTTATCGTCGGTGGAGCGAAGCTCGGCACATACAATGCGTATGAGGATGTGGAGCCCGAATTGTTGCGTTTCCGTCCTGGACAACGTGTACTCCCAGCCCCGTTTTTTTATGAATCGGGTGAGACGTTTACATTAATAAAGCAACACGAGCCTGGTGCTCGGTTTTATCCAAACGGTGGTTTTGAGGTACGCGATAATGGAGGTGGTGTACGACACTATGATATTGATCAGGTGATTGTGCATCCAGCACTCATTAAGCACCAAGCAACACTGGACCTAATGACGCGCCGTGAGGAGCGTGAGGCGGCAGCTGCTGAACGTGCTGTTTTACGCGGCGATAAGGTGAAGGTGAAAGTTGAGGGTGGACGCAGGGGACGTCCAGCTCTGGACCCAGCGGTTAAATTAGCTCGTGACACGGCTAAGATAGAACGATCAACGCGCAGTGGTGGGAAACGTGGTAGACCAGCTAGTACTGTTGTACGGGTGGTATCCGCAGAAAAGAAGCCCGCGGGTAAAAGGGGACGCCCAGCGCTTACTCAAGCGGTGATCACCCAGAGGGTCGGCCAGAAGGCAGCCACTAAGGTGCGTACTGGAGGTAAACGTGGGCGTCCGAAAAGTACTCGACGATAGGTTTTGTTCGGTCGGAGTTTTTTTCGTACATTGATGGTATAATAAATTAAAATAAAAGTTATGAAAGTAGAAATTTTCACACAAGTAGAGCGTTTATCTTACCTACAGAAAAATATGGGTGATAAAATAGTAGTATTAAATGAACCAGACGAAACGGGACAGGTAAAGATATCCGTTGAGGTTGATGGTGCGTTAGATGTAATGGAAATTTTTCACGCCGGAGTAAGTTATGGTTTAGATACAATGCAAAAGGTATTCGTTAAATAAGTTGTTTGGGCAACGTTTTGTCCAGACATTTATAATATAAAATTAAATAATAAAAAAAAACAGGTTATGTCAACAGAAAACAAATCAACACAAAGAGGTCGTCCAGTAGTAGGAACATCAGCACGTCAAGCACGTTTAGCAGCTAGAGCAGCACGCGCAGCAGCGGGTGGATCAATTGGTAGGGGACGTCCAGCGTCTGGTGAATCAGCACGCCAGAAGAAATTAGCCGATCGTGCATCTAAAATTGCAGCCGGTGAAGTGATCAAGCGTGGTGCACCTAAGAAGGTGAAACCAGAAGCGGTTACAGCGTAATTCTGGACGCGGTGGGTGTGATCCATCCACCGCCGTTCATTTTTTTCACACAACCATTAAATTAATAATTATGATTAAGTTATTCGGATACACGTTCAATTTATTACAGTGGGTTACGATTTTTTTGTTCGGCGTTAGAGTCGAGGGTGAAACAATCAATCTGGAGTACGGTGTGAAGCAACCAGTGCGCACAGTGGAGCCCCAGACGCAACCAGACGAATTCAGCTGGTACCGTGAGTTGAGGGTGAGTTCACTCCATGGGGTAAAACAATCAGTTTACTTGTAAAGTGGATTTGGAATTCAGAGTAAAAGGTCATATATTGACCCTATAAATAATTAAATAAACATTTAAATTTTAAGTTATGAGCTTACCATTTTTTAACGTACGAATGACAGAAGAAGATCAAATTGCAGTTGAGTGTGAAGGTTCGGGAGGTGAATTGATGAATTTATTCGCGAACGTGATGAACGATAATAAAGATATTAAGGAAGTGATCGTGATGGCCCTGATGGCTCTGGAAATGAGAGCCAGTGAGGGTGAGGAAGCCAGTGATGCTATGATCGCATCTGCACTGAGCGGAAATACACCGATAGCTGAAGCATAAATAATTACGGGTGATCCATTACACCCAAAGAAGGTTCATACTTTTAATTTTTAATGGTTAGATTGAGCTGGGTTTCTACCCGGCTCTTTCGCTGTGTGTGGCTCACTAGCGTTTCTGGGACGTACGTCCCTTCTGCTCACAGACTTCCCCACCCACCACTAAAATGTATTTAAAATAATTAAATGAAATGGGGCAGGGCAGGGTTACGGTCGTACATTGATGGTATAAAATTAATGAGTATGTTAACTAAACCAGTTAGAGAAATGGAAAGACAAGTAGATGTGATCGAAGCAGCTGCTGCAGTAAATAACCGTTTAAAGATCAGTGATCTAAGACCACAGCATTATGCATTCGGGGGACGAGGTGATGTCTGGAGTGACACTGCACACATCGCTCAATCGGGTGAATACAGTACCATGTGTGGTCGTCCGATGCTATCCAGTAACTGGGTGAAGATGGAAGGTGTCGATCACATAGGATGTCCTACCTGTCTAGCTAAATATAATAGCTAGATGGGGCGGGGCGGAGTCCCGTTCGTATATTTACGACGTAATAAAAATTAAAAGTATGAATAAGAAAGAAATCGTTAGAGCAATCACGTACAAAGTATGTGAATTCGTTCAGGAGTTAGGATACATAATCGAGGACGATGGGTTCCATGGCTCGATCACGTTCCAGAAACCAGGTGAATCGATAGATAATTCGATCGAATGGAACCGTAGCTATCAAGAAGCGGTAACGTTCAATTGGGCTAGTGATGAGACGAAAGCCGACTGTGAGAAGATCGATGCACACATGAAGCCGATAATTGAACATTATAATGCTCAGTATGTAGACAAACGTAAGAAAGTAGTTGCATAATAGATGGGGCGGGGCATAGCCCCGCTCGTATATTCACGGTATAAATAAAAACACATGAAACAAATAATTGCACTAGTATTACTATTCACTTGGATGTTATTAATAATAATAATGATGGGTGAGCCACAGATGAATGACCAGGTAAACGAATCAGTGGGTTCAGGGCCACAATGGATTGGATGGACGTTAGCTGCGTTTATACTATTTACCCCGTTTATAGTAATTAAATTAATGGATGGTAAGACTAAATAGGCAAAACACAACACGTATATTCACGGTATAAAATTAAATGATATGATTATATTAAAATTATTAGGTGTATTAGCATTAGCAACATTAATAACATTCATAATAGCATTAGTAGTAATAATAATAGACGATAAATTAAATTAAACACATGAGCAAATTAACATTTACAGACGGCGAGTCATTCGATTTAAGTGGTCCATTACGTTTGGAAGAACGTTATGATGGATGGTATGTATTAGGTAATAATAGAATGATACCCGTGGCTAGTCAAGACGCAGGTAATATATTGATAACACAATTAAATAATAAAATATGAACGTAAACGAATTAATGAACATGAATGACATGTATTATGTAGGAAACATAATCGATGTAGATGGTGATGGATGGGTAAGTAAACAAGAAGCACAAGCGATATTAGATGAGCTCGGGGTTACTGATACTGATCCAGATTTAAAAGACATACCCAATATCAACTTTAATTAATAAACCAATAAATAAATAATATGAAAACATTATTAAGTAGTAAGTATATAGACATTCATTTAATTAAGGGTATAATGGTGGGTATAGCTAAAGCGGATAACGAATACGCTCTAATGCTCGGTTGTGTGGTGATTGAATTTAAACCGCAACGCAATATTAAACTCAAGCGCGGTACGCGTGTTGGTAAGCCATCCACATTCTAGTGGGCGCACGGGCGTCTGGGCGTCTGGGCATCCGGGCGTCTGGGCACGCGGGCAAACGGGCATCGGGCGCGTGACCGAAAAAGGTTTCGTAGTCGATAGCGGGGCGATAGCGATACAATAGCGGAGTGCTCCCACGGTAATTGCGGTCAATCGACGGGCCACGGTCATTGTAAAAAAACTATGGGTATTCGCAACAAAAACACCACAAACAACCATCGATGGGGTATATACGCATATACCATTTCCGAATATACCCATTTGTCCCACATTTACACAATCCCAAAAATAGATCTTGAACAAAACGAGTTTCAAGTGGCAAAGTATATACGTTATATTCATATCAAACAAAAAGTTATGATTAAACAATTTATCACATTATTTTCAGTATTAATATTATTTGGTTGTAGTAAAGAGTTACAATACCCAAGTCCATTCGCGAATAGCAATGAAGGCCAAGTATCAATTACAATGGGTACTCAAAAAGACGCCCGTGGTTTTTATCACTATAAGTTCGATAATACCAAGTCATTCAATTATACCGCCGTTTACGCCGAAGCTACGCCGATTACTAATGAACGTTATCTATATAACGGAGTTTCCGTCGTTGAGAGTTCGTTCGACACCGATACTTACTGGGTGTTTGATACGCTCACCGTCACTATACCATTATATAATCCATTTAGTTCATTATATTCTTCACCCTATTTCACAACTCCATTATCTGTTGGTACAAAAACCGTTACTTTGTCGCAGTATCGCAATACTATTGTACCACTAATAAGTACTTCCAGCACTTACTTTAAAAAGTATGATGCTCGTATGGATGAATATAAGCCAAGTGGAAACAATATGTGGACGAAACAATTAATTGGTCCGATTCCAGCGCAATATCGGGGTGATACTATTAAGATATACATAAAAACATATTGGGAATGTGGTAATTATTCAATTACTTATCCCGAACGTACGGAGAAAATTGATTCATTAAAATTAATTATTGATTAATGATACGCTTAACACACGACGAGGCAAAACAATATCGCCAACTTAATAGCGAATTTGATTTTAAATATAATATGAAAAACGCTATCGCATATACACTTACTCCCGTTAAGGGGGATAGTGGTTGGGAGGATATTACATATTATGGCGCTGCTTGGGTGGATTCTACCAATACACCGCAAAACCCACATTATGTTTATGTACTTTGCAATCCATCTATGCCGGGTATATGCAAAATTGGTTATACTACCACAACAGTTTATGATCGAGTGCGCCAAATTAATTTAGCTACTGGTGTTATTACGCCGTGGTATCCCGTGTTTGCATATAAGTGCCCTAACGGCCGTATGTTGGAAAGCGAAGTTCATAATGAACTCGAGAAATTAGGCGCACGGATCAACAAGAAACGGGAGGGTTTCCATATGTCGTCGGATGATGCACGAAAAATTATTGAAAAATTAGGCTCTAAATATCAATCACAAACTTATACAAATGAATAGTAAACAACTTTCTCTTATCGCATTTACTTGGATGTTAGGTCATGTTCTGATTTATTTAACTTATCATCAATTAGCATCTAATGTTTCCTCTATATTTGAGGTATTGGGTTTAGCTGCGGTTAGTTTCTATGCCCATTATCGCTTATCATTTCACTTTGCTTCTAAGTTCTATTAATATTTATTGTATATACGGATAGGTGTATTAGAGTAGGGTCCACAAGCTTAACGAGTGGGAGCTACGTCTTGTTTAACTTATTCATATTTATTGATAGAAATGACAGTATACAAAATTAAATCTGAAGATAAAGCAGCATTCTTAAACCGCTTAGAAAAGTTGAAGATCAATGTTAGTTCTAACGATTTAAAGAACAAAACAAAACTTCAAGACGGAAATGTTATTAGTTGGTTTGAACTAACTGTTACTGATTCCGAACACGAACAACAAATAAATAATATTATAAACCAATCACCCGCAATAAACATAATAAGCGAAATGGAAACTAAAAAGAAAAAAATGACTAAGGACCAATTAAAAGAAATGGTTCGTCAAGAATTACAAGCTGTTTTAGCTGAAAAAAAGAAAGTTAAAGACGAAGATAAAAAAGACAAATTAGACGAAAACGAAGAAGTATTAGAAGAATCTCCAATTGTTGATATCTTAGGTATCCTTTCTGGTGTAGCTGGTTTAGGTTTAGGTAGCGCTGCTATCATGAAAGCACAAGATATGTTAAAAGCTAAAAACCCAGAATTATTCAAGAAATTACAAGGCGTAAGCGGTGCAATTGGCAAAGCTGATCCTTCTAAGAATTTAGAAGAAAATACTGATGAAGCTTTTGATCCTTCTATTTTAGAACCAATCGGATTAATGGCTGGAATGGCTGGTTTAGCTTTTGGAATTGTTAAGGCTGGTACAGCTTCTATGAAGAAAGAATTAATCGCTAAATTTAAAGCTGCTGGTAAAGAATTACCTGATGAGAAAACATTAAATAAATTAGCAGGTCAAGCTATGAGAGTGGCTATGGATAGATCTACAGGTGGTGGAGATGGTGCTAATACACCTGACGTTAAGATTTAATTAACTAAATAAATATAATTGAGCGACTTGTGAAAACAGGTCGCTCTTTCTTTGGCTCTGTCATTTTCCGGTCGTATATTGTAAGTAAATAACAAAATAAAATGAGATACAAAGACTTATTACTACAAAAAATTGAGCAGTTAGACATCATGATTAACAACTTAAACTTAATTGCTAGAGAAGGACAAATCACAGATGGTCACTTCGAACAATTAAAAGAGCAAATCGAAGAAATTCGTTACCAAGTTTCATTAGAAAACGAAGATTAATATGCTTAGCCAAAATTGGCAGGAAATATTAACTTACATTGAATCTAATGTAACTGATCCCCACCGCACTCAGCTTCTTACTTTATGTAAGGAGTTTGAAGTGCATTTAAACTCAACTCCTGCACTTAAGCCTAAAAAACAATCTAAAAGGGACATACAAAATAAAATTGTATCGGAAAACCCTAATGCAGATAACTTACAAAACATTTTAAAAGGACTTTAATATGATTACATTTATAACCCTAATAACGATTATTATTCTAACTTCAGGATACGTTATTTGGAATCTTCTTAAAAAAGTAGAAAAATTAGAAGACATAACCGGCGAACAAAGCGAATTAATATCTACACTTACATCAAGCGTAATTAAAATTGATGAAGTTATAACACAACTAGACTCATCAGGTGCATTTGAGAGTGATGATGAAATAGGTACTTTCTTTGAACAAATAAAAAATATGAGAGATACTTTATTGAATAATTTAGATAAAAAGATAGAAAATAATGTATAACGGATATTATGATGGTGGTACTTTTGATGCTGCTAAATACTTAGAGGAAGAGTTAGGACCCTCCTTAACTAAAAAAGGTCGTGTTCGTAAACGCAAACCGAAGCAACCACGAATATATTTTACAGAAGATACAGAAGATGCTATTGTTGAATATCTTTTACTTACTAACCAAGATCAACGTAATAGAATATATAATGAAAGAATTGCATATGGTTTTTACAAATTAGCAGAAAACATCATCCATACATTTAAATTCTACTATACAGATACAGACACAATTGAAGAATTAAAACATGAAGTAGTAGCGTTTCTCCTTGAGAAACTTCATTTATATAGAAAAGAAAAAGGTAAAGCATATTCATATTTCGGCACAATTGCTAAACGTTACTTGATAGTTTATAATGCGAACAACTATAAAAAACTACAAGAAAAGGTCAATATGGACGAAGTAAACGACGAAAACGATATCTTCGTAGACAATAACATAGGCTTAGATGAGGAGAAGAATGAGCTTAATATGTTCTTAGATCAATTCGTTGCTTATGTTGATAAGCATATCTATACAATATTTCCTAAACAACAAGACGCTAAAACAGCGGATGCAATTGTTGAATTATTCCGCAAACGTGAGAATTTAGAAATATTCAATAAGAAAGCATTATACATTTACATACGTGAGATAACAGATGTCGACACACCTCAAATTACTAAGATAATTAAGAAGTTAGACGTTATTCGTTTAAGATTATTTAATGAGTTCTACGAACATGGGTACATTAAAATGTAACCTTTGTTTTTCTCATATTTATACGTAAATAATACATAAATATTATGGAAAATTTCAACCAAGTTATATTTGGAAAGAAGACATTCTCGGACTTATTACAAGATATATATAAGACTACGAAAAAAACTGAAGACAGAATTGAGGAATTGATATTAGCCCTTAAGCCATTCATTAACTCTCCATCGGAGGCTATAATGATTGTACCTCTTATTAAAGAATATTTAGATGTTCAAGTAAAAAATAACGATCATTTGGTACGTATGGCATCAGTTATACAAAGAGCTATGTCTAATAGTGCCGCTGTTGGTAGTTCGGAATTATTAATATCAGAAGAAGAAAAAGAGCAATTATTGCTTGAGGTTAAAAAAATGGGAGAAGATACTAAACAGATAGAAAATATTGATACTAGCGCTAGCAAAATATTAGAAAATGATAACTAAACATGGTTTATCTTCCTTACGATCGGCCCCATCTTCAGGTGGTTCTCCCTTTAAATTTAAGGTAGGGAAGGTATTTGCTACTGTAATGGATGAAAAAACACCATCTAAAAAAGTTTTTGATCAATGTGGTGGTTGGTCAGGGATAGGAACTGTATTGTTTAAACCATATACTGGTTCTAAAGAGCAAGATAATTATAAAGAAAATATTACAAGTAATACTGTTTTAGGATACTCTGTAGCTAAGCCTTTATTTCCAAACCAGAAATATATTCCTTTAAATGGAGAATTAATTTTAGTTTTTCCATTACCCTCTACAAACACTCAATCAAGCAATACTAATGAAAAACCTACTTTTTATTATATAACAAATATTAATTTATGGGGTAATAATCATTCTAATTCTCAAACAGCAGATGCAGAGCATCCTTTAGGTTTAGGATTTGATGAAAATCCAAAAATAGAAAGTATTTTACCTTTCGAAGGTGATTACATACTTGAGGGTCGTTTTGGAAATACTTTAAGATTTGGTTCTACAAATAAAATTAATACTGGAGAAAATTTTTGGAGCGATAGTGGTAAGAATGGTGATCCAATTACTATTTTAACTAATGGTCATAAATTTGGAAGTGGAAAATTATATGTTGAAGATATTAATAAAGATTCTTCGGCTTTATATTTAACATCTTCCCAAAAAGTTCCTTTAAAAGTTTCTAAAACCAAATTAAATCCTCTTACAACAACGTCTTTACCAGACAAATATATAGAAGGATCTCAAGCAATATTAACATCAGATAGAGTTGTTATTAATTCTAAAAAAGAAAACGTATTATTATTTGCTCATAACAACATTGAATTATATACTAAAAATACTATTAGCTTAGATGCTGATGATAAAACTGTAATCAATTCACCAGTTATATTTTTAGGAATGAATGGAAGTAAAATTCCTGAAGAACCTGTATTGTTAGGTAATGAAACTATAAAATTATTAAATAGTTTACTTACAAGTTTATCTACATTTAGCACAATATGTTCATCAGCATTAAATGGATCAAAAGGATCTCCTATAACTCAGCTTAACACAGCAGCAAGAGGATTAAAAGAATCAGTTGATAATTTGATTCCAAAATTAATTGATATTAAGTCACAAAAAGTAAGAGTAGCCAAATAATGCCAAATACAGTTAACATAGCAGGATTAGTATCTAGTGCAACCGCCGCTAAAGGAAAATTAGAATCCATTAAAAATAATTTAGACGCTTCTAAAATAGCCGAAATGGCTATTGAAAAAGGAAAACAAATGACTTCAGGACCTGTTCAACAGGTTTTAAATGATATAGATGCTGCTAAAAAGAAATATGATGATTTAAAATCAAATACATTTGGGAAATTTAATGATTTAGATAAGCGTATTGTAAATAAATCTATTACTAGAGAAGAAGCAGATAGAATTAAAGGTATAGTACAAGGAAATTTTGAAGAAGAAGAAAAAGACTTAAAAGAGTTTATAGATAAAAAAACAGAAGAATATACTAAATTAATAGAAAATACTAAAGAAGCTATTAATTCTAAATTAAAAATGGCAGACGAAAAGGTTAAAAACTTTTTAAAGAAAAGTCATAAAAGAGCTAAAAGAAAAAATGGAAGGATATTAAAAGACTTATTAAAAGGAGCTATTAAAGCTGCTAAAAAGAATCCTGTTCCTGTAATAATGGCTGCTTTAACTATAACATGTCAATTAATTTCTGTACGAAATAAAAAAATAGAAGAATTAGTCGATAGTGTAAACAATGTTATTGATAATATCCAATCTAAAGACGATGTTAAAAAAGCTACTTTATTAAAAAACAATGCTATACGAATTATAAAGGAAAATGAAGCCAAAATTAATTCTATAAAAGGTACTTTAGAGCGAATAGCACTTATATTATCTATATTAGATATTATCTTATTCTTAGCAGATATTCTTTTACCAATCCCTGTACCATCCCCAGCACCCGATGTTGTAACCCCTACTAAAGAAAGATTTAGAAAGAAATACGAACTAGCAGTTGAAATTATAAGTAGTATTTTGGCAGCTATTGCTATTATAGAATTATTATTAAATAGAATTATTGAAGAATTAGAAGACCAAAAAGAAAGACTTAAAGAAATTGATGCCTTTTTTGATGAACCTTCTAATCTAGAAGCATTTGACAGAACCGACTTAGATAAAATCCTATCCACATTATCACCATCCGGTAATTTTGGTGATTTAACTACAGGATATAAAGGATTTAAATTTGCTATTAAAGAGGAAAACGATCCTAAATTTATCGTTGCTGGGAATAAGCGTAGATATGCTGTAGCTCTTAGTAGAGATAATGTAGAAGTAATACAATCTTCTAGATCATTCACTTTAGACCCAGACATCCTTATTGAAGAACTTAAATTAATCATAGATCAACAAAATCTCAAACCCTAATATTTATTGTTATGGAAGCTAAACAATTTAAATCATTAATTAAAGAAGCAGTACGTGAAGCCGTTCGTGAAGAACTTGGCTTAATGCTGTTAGAACAATTAAAGAGTGGTGTAACACCACAAACAACTCAACCACTTACTGAAGGTCGCTCGATGTCATTTGATAGCGGGGATGTACATAATGTTGGTATGAGATCTCAAATGAGTAACAAGATGGCCGAAATGTTTGGAATGCCCGCAGGAGCCAAACCTCAAACACAATTAAAAGTAGACCCAACAAGTGATAATCCATTTGCTGCGTTTATCAATGATACCGCTTCTAACCTTACTCGTTCTGAAATGAATCAAATGCTACAGGGAGGATAATGGCAGTACCTAAAACATATCGTATAGATCCTAGGGATTTGCAAAAAAATATTGCAATCGGTGTTGGTTTGCCCTTTAATAAACCTTCTGCTTTTAAAAGTACATATAGTACTAAAGAACAGGTAAAATATAATTTAATTAACCTTTTATTAACTAATAAAGGCGAACGAATTGAAAACCCTGAATTTGGTTGTGATATAAAAAAATCCATATTTGATTTTATTAATAATGAAAATGTTAGTAAAATTGAAAATAACATAAGAACGGGTATATCAATGTTTGTTCCTGAAGTAAATTTAGAGGATGTAATTATTACCCCAACACCTGATGAACATATAGTAAACGTAAAAGTTGAATATAGTATGAAGATATCAGGTGAAGCAGATGAAATACAAATTAACTTTGAATAATGTCCGAAACTAAAAACATATCATATCTAAATAAAAGCTTTAGTGACTTTAAGTCTACATTGATAAAACATGCTAAAACTTATTTCCCCACAGCCTATAATGATTTCTCAGATGCGTCCCCAGGGATGATGTTTATTGAAATGGCATCTTACGTGGGTGATGTATTATCATTCTATTTAGATACTCAATTTCAAGAAAACTTACTTTTATATACAAAAGAAAAAGACAATGCTATATCTTTAGCTTATGCATTAGGTTATAGACCTAAAATGTCTTATGCTTCGTATGTTGATTTACAAATATCTCAATTAGTTCCAATTGTAACAAACATATTAAACAACACTGAAATTCCAAATGCCAATTATTATATTATAATTCCTGAAAATAGTGTTGTTGAAAGTATTAGTGGGGTTAAGTTTTTAACTACAGAATTAGTTGATTTTTCTAAAGAAGAAAATAGAGTTATTGTTTTTGACCAACCTGGTTATTATAGAGTAACAAAAACAGTAAAAGCAATATCAGCAGAAATCAAAACAACAACTATTGATTTTGGTGCTACTCCTCAAAAGTTTACTAGTACTACTATATCCGACAATAAAATATTAAACATATTACAAGTTACAGATGCTGGTAGTAATATTTGGTATGAAGTTCCTTATTTAGCTCAACAAGGCATTCCCCAAAAAGCTACTAACCCAACATATAATTCTGATTCAATTCCTTATTTATTAAGCTATATTGAAACACCTAGAAGATTTGTAACTAGATTTAAAGAAAATGGTGATTTAGAATTACAATTTGGAGCAGGAACAAATTCATCTTCAGATACTTCTATATTACCTAATCCAAATAACTTAAATTTAGGCACGTCTGTTAATGTGTATGATCCAAATAACACATTTAATAGAGCAGCCGTAGTAACTACAAGAGAATATGGTTTAGCTCCAACAGGTATTTTAACAATAAAATATCTTGTAGGTGGTGGTATAACATCAAACGTTCCTTCTAATGAAGTTGTAAATAGAAAATTCAACTTAGCTGATATTACATTTAATGGTACTGTAACGGCTCCTCAAAATACAACTATTTTTAACAGTATGATTATTACTAATCCTGAACCTGCTATTGGAGGTAGAGATGAAGATACAGTTGAGGAAATTAGACAAAACACTCTTTACTCTTTCTCTTCACAAAACAGAGTTGTAACTAAAGAAGATTATATTAATAGAGTACTTAGTATGCCTAGCCATTTTGGTGCTGTTGCTAAAGTATACGCTATAAATGATTTTGCTTTATCGACTAATTCAGGAAATGATAGATTATTAGACAATAATCCTTTATCTATTAGTTTATATACTTTGGGATATAATGCAAATAAAAATTTAACAACTCCTTCTTCTGCACTTAAGAATAATATCAAAAATTATTTATCACAGTACAGAATGGCTACAGATGCTATTAATATTAAAAATGCTTATTTTCTTAATATAGGTATTAACTTTGATATTTCTGTATTACCAACATTTAATAATAAAGAGGTATTAAGTAATTGTATAAGTGCTTTAAAAGATAAATTCGGTATTGAGTACATGCAAATTAATAAACCATTTGTTATATCTGATATTAATTCAACATTAATACAGGTTAAGGGAGTTCAATCAATAACAAAAGTTGAAGTTGTAAATAAATCAGGTGGTGATTATTCTCCATACAGCTATGATATATTTGGTGCAACTAGAAATAATATACTATACCCATCATTAGATCCATCTATATTTGAAATTAGATTCCCTGATGTTGATATACAAGGTAGAATTGTAACATTATAAAAATTAAAATATGAATTTAGACAAATTAAAAGGACATATTCCGGATGTGGTAATCACCCAGATTCCAGGAGTTATGGAAAAATTCCAAATCAATACTCCATTACGTTTAGCTCATTTCTTAGCTCAATGTGGTCACGAATCAGGCGGTTTCCGTTTAACAAAAGAAAATTTAAATTATAGTGCAAAAGGTTTAATGGGTATTTTTAAGAAATATTTTACAAAAGCTGATAAAACTCCTGATACTGCTAAAGCAGCATTATATGAACGCAAACCAGAAAAAATTGCTAATTTAGTTTATGCAAATAGAATGGGTAACGGACCTGAAGCTTCTGGTGAAGGCGCTAAATTCTGTGGTCGTGGTTATATTCAATTAACAGGTAAAGACAACTATACAGCATTTGGTAAATCAATTAATGAAGATATCGCAGCTAATCCACAATGGGTTGCTGAGAAGTATGCTTTATTATCGGCTGCTTGGTTCTTTAGTAAAAACGGTTTACATAAATTAGCGGATGGTGGCGCAACTGATGCAGTTGTTACACAAATTACTAAACGTGTTAACGGTGGTACTATCGGATTGCCGGATAGAATTAAACACTTTAAGGAATATCACGCCTTACTAGCATAATAATACATAATTAAATTAGGAGCTTCCGGTTGCAATATTTATATATAGTAACCGGAAACTTTTTTACATGGCCGTATATAAAATATTCCCTGAAAAGGACGCAACAATTTATTCTTACTACCCTACAACTAATACGGGGATAGACGAGATTCTAGAAGTTAGTACATATGAAAGTACTTTTCAAGGTACTAGGCAAGCTTCTAGAGCACTGATTAAATTTTCAACTAGCGAAATAGTTAATGCTATTACTGGCAAAGCGTCAGGAAGTTATAAAGCATTTTTAAAATTGTATTTAGCAAACGCTTCTGAAATTCCAACAGAGTATAAAATCGAATGCCACCCAGTTTCGGGGACATGGGATATGGGAACAGGAAGATTAGCTAATTTTCCTGCTACTCAAAATGGTGTTAGTTGGAATTATAAGACATTAACTAATACATGGACAACAGCAGGTGGTGATTGGATTACTGGCTCTGTTGCTACTCAATCATTTACTTATAATGATGAAAAAGATATTGAATTAAACGTTACTACAGCAGTAGCTGCGTTTTTTGCTTATGAAACAAATCCATTTGCTGCTACTAGAATCAAAAATGAAGGTTTTATTTTAAAACACACAAGCAGTATTGAATTTGCAACATCAAGTGCTCCATTTGAATTAAAATATTTCTCATCAGATACTCATACTATTTATCCACCTTGTTTGGAGGTTAGATGGGATGATAGTACATTCGTTACTGGTAGTTTAGTTGTAACAACTAGTCATCAATCTGTTGTTTCATTAAAAAATAATAAAGCTGAAT
>Ga0102902_1000432_pt1 | contig 15640 bp, 18 predicted proteins | sample Colrivmet1555B02_FD_78458 | JGI IMG/M metagenome (GOLD analysis project Ga0102902, IMG submission 78458) | Estuarine microbial communities from the Columbia River estuary - metaG 1555B-02 | ecosystem: Environmental > Aquatic > Marine > Intertidal zone > Estuary | place: USA: Columbia River... | reverse complement strand
ATACCCCAAGCACCTTTTGCGGAGTCACGGTTGTAGAAACTCGCTCCAGCGTGTTTTGGCTCATGAAATGCACTTCACCGGGAGCCACACAAGGAGACGCTCCTTCGCAGACGAACTGCTCAATGAGTTCGAGTCCAGCGTCGAGAGCGGCCTGCACCAAAGTGGGCCCTTCAACAACGAAGCACCCCGATTCGTAGCGTTCCTTTCGCTCAGAGAGCAATTGGCGCAGCCGACGAACTGGGGTGCTCGTAAAACTTACAAGGGGCTGATTCAGCCGAGTGCTGCCTTTGCGGCTTGCACCAAACGACCAAAGGAGTCGATGTCGTGAACAGCCATGTCGGCCAAGATCTTGCGATCGACTTCGATGTTTGCAGCATTGAGACCAGCGATGAACTGGCTGTAGCTCATGTCGTAGATACGGCAGCCAGCATTGATGCGCTGGATCCACAGGCGACGAAATTCGCCCTTCTTTGCACGACGGTCACGAAAGGCATATTGCCCAGACTTCATTACCTGCTCATTGGCAGCACGAGCTGAACGGCTCTTGTTACCGTAATAACCTTTTGCACGCTCGAGAGTCTGCTTGCGACTCTTACGAGCATTAACGGCGCGTTTTACGCGGGCCATAGTGGTTCTCCTTTAACTTTCTTTAAACAACTTGTTGACAACGGTGGATGATTATCTTTCGGCGAGGAGGCGCTTAATGCGCTTCACATCACCTGAGTGCACATCGACTGTTCCGGCTAATGAGCGTGTGCGCTTGGATGACTTTTTCTCAAACAAGTGCTGACGCATGGCTTGCTGACGACGCAACTTGCCTGTACCTGTTTTACGAAAGCGCTTTGACGCTGTCTTGCTAGTTTTCATTTTCGGCATGTACTTCTCCTGACTCGGTAACACTTACTTCAACTTCTGGTGTCGCTGCCGCTGGTACGGGTACCGCTTCGGCAACTACTTTTGGCTTCTCTGAAGGTTTGACAGCAGGTTTTTCATCTGCCTTTTTCACTACTTTTTTGTCTGAAGACAACACCATGGTCATATTTCGTCCTTCAAGTCGGGCTTGGGTTTCCACTCGGACTCCCTCGCCTAACTGTTCAATGACATTGTCGAGCAATCGGGACCCCAACTCAGGGTGAGCCATTTCGCGGCCCCTGAATTGCAAAGTGACTTTCACCTTGTGTCCGTCTTCCAAAAAGTCATGCATGTGACGCACCTTGGTGTCGAAGTCGCCCTTACCAATTTTCGGGCGAAGCTTCACTTCCTTGATGGTGACCTGCGTGGTCTTTTTTCTCGACTCTTTTGCCTTTTGTGCTTCTTCGTAGCGGAACTTTCCGTAGTCCATAATGCGACATACGGGCGGTGTTGCAAGCGGCGCAACCTCAACTAAGTCGAGGTCGGACTGCTTGGCAAGTTCGAGAGCTTCTGGAAGGGTTTTGATACCCAACTGGCTGCCTTGTGCGTCGATGAGACGTACTTCTCGTGCCCGAATGCGATCGTTGTACCGTGGTTCGTTCGTCGCCGTAGCTATGGCCGTTCACTCCTGTGCAAGTGGCTCTCCCTTTCGATTGCCCAATAAACCTGGATAACCGTTAAAAGGGGCACGCGAGGTCGCGCAGCACGCAGCACGTGCAACGGGACCCAGACGCACTCCCGCTAACGGGGTGGCTGGGTGGGGCGAGCCCACTTTTGCCGATGTATTGCTGGAAAGACTACCGCCAAAATGCTGCCTTCAACCGCTTTTGCCATGTACCGTCACCACCGTGAATATGCCCAATAACAGCACCACCCCCCAAGAATCAGAGATCGACATCTCAGAAGCAGCCGAAGCCTTAGCCGAAACACGCCAGCGCTTAGCTGAGATACCTGCCGAGGTCGTTGTGGTGAACCATGTGATGGGCCTGTATGAACTAGCCGCCATTCACCTCTCTGCTCAGCCGCCCCGCCTTTTTGAGGCCGCCCTCGCAATTGACGCCGTGGCGTGTTTAGTAGAGGGTCTTGAAGGTCGCCTCGGTGACGAGGAAGCAACTTTGAAGTTGGCGCTTGACAATATTCGTATTGCCTTTGTGCAAATTAAAGACGCAATGTTGAAAGAAGAAGAGGAAACGGCCTAGTCGTTTTTCTGAATACTCCATGCTTCTGATTTTGCAAAGCGCATCACGATTTCGAAAAGCACCTTTTGGCCCACTGCGATCTCGCGTGATCCATCGGCAATAGCGATGCAGTGAAAGAGATAGCGATCGCCGCTGACAGAGTCGATATACCCAAGACCCGCCGGCGAATCGAACTCGACAACGATGCCAGAGAGCACGCCCTCAACAAAAGGGGCATCGGTTGCGGCAAATGTTCCCATTGATTAATGAATGATTTTAGAAATGGGAATTTCAAGAATGTCGCTGGCACCTGCATCTTTGAGAGCAGGAATAACTGTGTTGATAGTGCGCTTTTGCACTACAGACTCAATGGCGTAATCGCCCGAAGCCAAACGGCTCACCGTTGGCGACTTGGCTGATGGCAACACCTTCAACACTTTTTCAAAATTTGCTTCGCTGACGTTGAGTTTCACAAGCACTTGCCCACGAGCTTCTAATGTTCCGATGAGCAAAGTGTGGAGTTGTTCCATTGCATGACGCTTTTCTGGATTTGCCCACGAAGCCGGGTGAGCAATGAGCTCGGTATAACTGGTGAGAATGGTGTCGATAATGCGCAGTCCGGCCGCACGTAGCGCCCTGCCTGTTTCGGTAATGTCGACAACGCAATCGGCAATGTCGGGAATTTTTGCTTCACTTGCTCCATACGACAACCGAACATCAGCTTTTATGCCTTTGGCAGCAAAGTAACGCTTGGTCATTTCGGGATATTCACTAGCAACGCGCACACCTGCTGGCAAATCTTCCGTACGTTGCACTGCAGAGTTTCCGTCGACGGCAACAACAACACGCACGGGGTTGCTAGTTGCTTTTGAATACTGCAGTTCTCCCAAACTGTGCACGGTGCTACTTGTTTCTTCTACCCAGTCGCGACCTGTAATACCCAGGTCGAAAAGTCCTTCAGCGACATACACCGGAATTTCTTGAGGACGCAAGATGCGCACCTCAACAACACGTGGGTCATCGATAGACGCGCGATAGTCGACCGAAGACGAACGGATGACGGTGAGATCAGCAGCCTCGAAGAGTTCGAGAGTTGCTTTTTCTAATGAACCTTTAGGCAAGACGAGGCGAAGCACCCCTGCATCTTACGAGAACACGTAATGGATGCCTCGGGATTATTGCTCTCAGTGCTGCGTTGGGGTTTCACACAGCAAAGCAAGTGCATGCGGGAGCACGTCGATAATGGCGCCGAGCTGTTCAACGCACCCTTTGGGGCTACCTGGCGTGGTGACCACAATGCATTGCCCAACGATTCCGGCAACACCTCGCGACAGGCGACCCAATGGGTTCACCGCCCGCATAGCTTCTGACAAGCCAGGAGCCACCCGTTGAATGACACGAAGCGCACCCTCTGGAGTTTCGTCTCGAGGCGAGAACCCTGTTCCGCCAGTGGAAACAACGAGACCGGAGAAAGCATTGGTCATCACCGAGAGTTGAGCAAAGACGGTGTCTTCCCCATCGGCTCACAAAGCATGTTCTACGACCGTAAACCCATGCTCTTCAAGGAAGGCAACGAGTGCACGCCCAGAGAGGTCTTCGCGATGACCACTAGACACGCCATCGCTGACGGTGAGAACTTTTGCCTGCCACTGGGTTGTCATGAAACATCCTTGTTTGGAGTAGAAGTAACGAACTCAAAAAGATCGCCGATAGCAACCCGTAGCCCATTTGCCCAGTCTCTGGCCAGCATAGGTTTTTTGCTTTCTGCTTGCACTTGCGAGACGAGGAGTTGACCATTGGCCGTTTGCACCACAACCCCCTCTTTACGCAGTTGCACTATTGCCCCAGTAGCAAAACTGGTGCCGCCAGTATTCTCGGCATCATTGTTGTGCACCCGTGCATCGAGAACCTTTACACGCGAATTGTGAAAGTAAGTAAAAGCCCCACCCACACGCACTTGTCGCTGTGCATTGATTGCGGGCTGGCTCCAATGTATTTGCAGCTCAGCTGGAGAGATCTTCTCGGCATGTACTGGCTCACCCTTTTGCGGTGCAGGCTGAGGAAACCCATTGCGCAACAGTTGCACCAGCTGACGTGTTCCCACCACTCCGAGTCGTGATCGCAACTCATCTGCGCTCTCATGAGAGAGAATGTCCACTTCCTCTACTGCGTACACGCCGCCAGTATCGAGCCCCTCTTCTATTTGCATGATGCTGGATCCAGTTGTTGCATCACCACACAAAATGGCACGTTCTACTGGCGCAGCACCACGCCAACGTGGCAACAGCGAGAAATGGAGGTTGACGAGTGGAATGAGTGAGATGAGCGGCTCTTTCAAAATGCGCCCGTAGGCAACCACTACTCCAGTGACGCCAACTAAGGATTCTTGGTGGTGGAGATGAGCTAGCACCGCGTCGATGGAGTCGAAACATGGGATGTTGAAACGGACTGCTGTTGCCTTCACAGGCGATGGCGAAGTTTCAGAACCACGTCCGCGCCGCTTGTCGGGTCGGGTAACAACAGCTTCTACACGTATGCCATTCTCAATGAGCAACACAAGAACTTCGCTCGAGATTTCTGGAGTACCAAAAAAGATGACACGTTCAGTAGGCCCAGAAGGCGCGGGTACTAGTTGTGCTGCGATGATTCCTACTTCAGTTTGATGACCTTGGGCTCTTGGCCTTTAGATTTCTCTCGCACTCCAGAAGCACTCTCGAGAGATTCTGTTAAACGTCGATACTCAGCCAACGCTTCTGTTCGCTGATCTGGGGTCATGCGCTCAAACATCAAAACACCGTTGAGGTGATCGAGTTCGTGCTGAAAAAGCCGCGACAAGAGTTCATCGGCTTCGACTGATACTTCTTCGCCGTCGATATTGATGCCTTTGAGCAGAATTTCTTTTGGTCGAACCATCTCGACGTACAGACCAGGAATAGACAGACAACCTTCTTCGTATACCCATTCCCCGCTTGATTCGACCACAACAGGGTTGATGAGCACATCTGCCCCATCGCCAATGTCATAGACGAAGAGTTGTTTTTGAACACCAATTTGAGGCGCGGCCAAGCCAATACCCGGCGCTTCATACATGATGTCGAACATTGCGTCGGTTAAACGCACCAGCTTGTCGTCGATATTTTCAATTGCAAGCGATTGCGACTTCAATACCGGATCGCCGTATGTCCTGATTTCGTATCCCACACCTGCAAGGCTATCTACGATGAACTCCGGAGCGCAGCAACATTACTTTTCCTCTGAAGAAGGTGACCTTGCCAACATTGGCTCTGCGGTGCGAGACGTCAATTGGAATGCTTTTGGTCTCGATTTCCTAGCCAAAAGTGACAGGGGTGTCTTTAGCTACGACCACCTCGACCGGGGAACTGCAGTCTTTTTCTCGCTTGTTCCCCCGCCACCTGCGCAAGGGAACTTTCTCGACCTCGGATGTGGCTGGGGGCCAATGTCTTTGTGCATGGCAAAACTTGCCCCTGCGAGCAAGGTGTGGGCTATTGATGTGAACCCGCGCGCTCGTGACCTCGTACTGCGCAACATCAATATTGCACAACTCAAAAACATCCATGTGGAAACTCCCGACAATGTTCCGAGCGACATTCAATTCGATCTCATCTGGAGTAATCCACCCATTCGCATTGGGAAAGATGCTTTGCACGAGTTGCTACTGAGGTGGCTGCCCCGATTGTCACCAACAGGCGAAGCATGGCTTGTTGTGCAAAAAAATCTTGGATCCGATTCTCTTGCCCAGTGGATTCAGGAAAATGGTTACGACGTCAAACGCCTCGGAAGCAAAAAGGGTTTTCGCGTCTTATGCGTAACGCATCGGGTCGACATAACAACGGAAGCGACTCGGTAATTCTGCGCGCAATTGGCTCACTCCTTGCGACAACACAGTGTCATTTTCGGCACGAACCAGAAATTCTCCGGGCTGAGTACTTGATGAAAACGACAACTTGCAATGAGCCCAGTCGGCAGGATTGAACGATGAGTCGGCAAAAACCATTCGCGCCATCGCCGTATAAGGAGGCAATTGCATCGCCTTGCGTTTCAATTGTTCACGCTCAATGAGTTGTTGAGGCACTGGAACTACAAAGTCGTTGTACTGCGGATTCGACGCATCTTGTGACTGCAAAACAATCAGCGCCTTGCTCGACCCCTTCAAGAGTCGTATTGCATGTATCAACAATGTCCATGCCTGTTCACCTGCGCGGTAAGTAGGTGCAAACAACTCATTGTCGAAATCTAAAAAAACCACTACATCAGCCGACGACACACGGTGCAAGGCGGCTTCTGTGCCGATGTATACCTGCGATGCTGCATTGGCGGCAATCGCGGTATCTGCAGAAAGTTCAACAACTTGCCGCAAGGCAGCCTTTTCTATTTCGTCTCGCATTTTCGCCACACCTTTGCGCAGCAAAGCCAGTGCATTGCTAGAACATGACTGACATGTGGAGGGGCGATGCGCTCCACAACGATTACATTCCAGGAGTCCTTCTTCGTTTTGAATCACTGCGGCATCGCAGTCTTCGCAACGAATAATGGCTTTGCAGGCCTTGCACGACAACAACCGCGAACGGCCCTTGGTATTCAAAATACATACCACTGTTTGCGACTTGTCGCGCAACACTTCAATGAGCCGTGACGAGAGCAGGCCAAATTGTGGTTTTTCCTCATCGCCTAAATCGCTGTAGGGGTCAACCACTTCAATAGATGGCCAATCTCCTGCAACTTGCTCAACGAAGCTCACCGCTTCAGCGCCAGCCCAATGGGTTGCTGAAACTGTGGGAAGCGGGGAGACCAACACACAAGGGACACCCAATGCTCGCGCTCTTTCAATAGCAACATCGCGAGCATGCCATGTAGGGCTGCGCTCATCTTGCAAGCGTTCATCATGTTCGTCGAGCACAATGATGCTCTTGAGTTCCGGGATCGATGCCCATACGGCGCTACGTGCACCCACCACAACATCGACACCTTCAGCAGCGCGCTGCCAGTCGTCGGGCATTAACGCAACCGATAAACCCTCGCGTCGCAGTGCTTGAGCAATGGTGCGGGCAAAACCAACGGAAGGAGTGACAACAAGAGTTCGGCCGCGCGAAATACCCGATTCAAGTACGGGGCGAAGCGGGCGCGGTGCTGGCCACACAAGCACGCCACCACGCCCATTTCCACAAAGTTCCTCGGCTTGTGCAACAACGCTACGTTGACCTGATTTGCGTGATGCTCCACCGTGTCGCGTACCCAATTTCTTAATGCGCAGCGCAGGACTCGCAGACGACAACACGGCTCGCACCGGACCACAAAAACGATCGGCTGCCCATTGCGAGAGTTGCACTACTTCCTCAGACGGACCTTCCGAGAGAAAACTGATGACCTCTTTGAAATTGATGTCACTTGACGGATATTCAACTTCAGAGACAACCCATGCATCGACACGACGACCATGGAGCTCAACACGAACAATGCTTCCGACCTTGACATTTTTCAATGACTCGGGAACGAGATAATCAAAGGCTTTATTGACTCCGCTCACATCGGGTACCACGCGCACTATGCGCCTGCCCAATGAGGGAGAGGAGATCAACTCATGCTGGTTCAGAGTTTGACAGCCGCCTTGAAATCGGCGAGACGCGACGTGTGCTCCCACGAGAACTGTGGCAACGCACGACCAAAGTGACCATATGCAGCAGTCTTGCGATAGATCGGACGCTTGAGGTCGAGATCGCGCACAATTGCAGCAGGGCGAAGGTCGAAAACGTTGCGCACTGCTTCTTCAATGACTGCATTTGGCACTACTTCGGTTCCGAATGTTTCGACCAAGATGCTGACGGGATGCGCAACGCCAATTGCATAGGCCACTTGAACTTCACAGCGAGTTGCAGCACCCGAGGCAACAACGTGCTTGGCTACCCAACGTGCTGCATAGGCACCTGAACGGTCGACCTTTGAAGGGTCTTTACCCGAGAAGGCTCCACCGCCGTGACGACCCATACCACCGTATGTATCGACAATGATTTTGCGACCGGTGAGCCCGGTATCGGCATGTGGCCCACCCAAAACAAACTTGCCTGTTGGGTTGACGAAGATGTCGTAGTTGTCGTCGAGGAATTGTGCAGGAATGACTGGGCGAATCACTTGCTCGATGAGGTCGGGACGAATGACGGTGTCGCGATCGGCTTCTGCAGCGTGTTGTGTAGAAATGAGAACGGTCTTCAAGCGAACTGGCTTGCCGTCTTCGTAGTCGAACGTCACTTGGGTCTTGCCATCTGGGCGCAAGTATGGAATAGCACCCGACTTACGCACTTCGGTGAGGCGTTCTGCCATGCGATGCGCGAGCCAAATAGGAAGCGGCATGAGGTCGTCGGTCTCGTTGCATGCGTAACCAAACATCATTCCTTGGTCGCCAGCACCTTGGCTGTTCAAAATATCTTCGCCGCTTTTCCCCTTACGAACTTCTTCACTGGAGTCGACACCTTGAGCAATGTCGGGGCTTTGTGCGTCGAGGGTAACCATGACTCCGCATGTATTGCCATCGAAACCATAGAGAGCATTGTCGTAGCCAATTTCATTGATGACTGCACGAGCAATGTCGGGAATGGGTACGTATGCATTTGTTGAAATTTCACCAGCAACGATGCACAAGCCCGTGGTGAGCAATGTTTCACAGGCAACACGAGCATGCGGGTCTTCGGTCAAGATGGCATCGAGCACGGCATCGGACACCTGGTCTGCCATTTTGTCGGGGTGACCCTCGGTCACGCTCTCTGATGTAAATGTGTACTTGCTCACGTGTGCTCCTGTATGCGATGAAGTGACTTCTCTACGCTATCTAATACGCGTTGTGCGATGGTGGTTTTACTTGCCAGATCGACCGTCACGGGCTCGTCATATGCGCTGACAATGGTCACAGCATTGGTTTCATGCCCAAAACCCACCTCGGGCAAAGAGACATCATTTGCCACAATGAGATCGAGGTTTTTACGTTCTAACTTGCCCTGAGCATTAGCCACAAGATTGCTGGTTTCTGCAGCAAAACCCACCAAGACCTGACCTGGGCGTTTCATTTTCCCCAAGCCGGCCAAAATGTCGGGCGTTGCCTCAAGCACTATGGGCGGAACGCCGTCTTCCTTTTTCCACTTACCATCGGCAATGGGAACAGGCCGAAAATCGGCAACCGCAGCTGCCATCACAATGACATCGGCACTTGGCGCAATTTTTTCAATAGCTTCTTGCATTTGCTGCGCAGTTTCTACCTGCACTTGGGTGATGCCTAATGCTGGCGACATTTCGACAGTGGTAATGAGCGTGACAAGCGCACCGCGCGATGCTGCTGCGCGTGCGACGGCATGACCTTGTTTTCCACTTGAACGATTGGCAAGAACGCGCACCGCATCGATGGGTTCACGTGTTCCCCCTGCAGTAACCACCACGTGCTTTCCTGACAGTGAACCATTGCCCATCTGAGGCTGTAGCGCTTGCGTCATCACTTCAACAATGCTGTGCGTTGCGGCAAGTCGACCCTTGCCTACATCGCCGCCAGCAAGACGACCCTCTTCAGGAGGCGTAATGAAAACTCCACGACCGCGCAATACAGAAATGTTGTGCTGCACCGCGACGTGTTCCCACATCTCGGTATGCATCGCTGGGCATACCACCACTGGTGCTCGTGTGGCAATGAGAGTTGCTGTGAGCAGGTCGGAAGAAATGCCAGCGGCATAAGACCCAATGAGACGCGCAGTAGATGGGGCAACAACGATGAGGTCGGCTTTTTGACCCAGGCGCGTATGAGGAATCACACTCTGGTCGTCCCACAACGAGGTATGCACAGGTTCAGACGACAATGCGGTGAGCGTTGTCTTTCCAATAAAGTGCTCGGCATCGGGGGTCATGATGGTGGCCACATGCGCACCCGCATCGACCAAATAGCGAACGAGTTCTACCGACTTGTACGCAGCGATTCCACCGCATACACCGACAACAATAAATTTGCCTGAAAAAATTGAAGACTCAGTCATGACACAACAGTTGAAAGTGGTTCTTCTGACAGTGCCGGCGGCAATTTACTCGGCGTTGTCTGGAGTGCTGTTCTCTGCTGCTTCAGCAGCGATTTCTGCATCGATAGCAGCCTGCTCTTGTGCAGCTGCTGCCCAATCGGTGAGATACACGTTGCCGTCGACTGCGTCGTAGTAGACGTCGTCTGGCATTTCAGTTTTGATGATCTTGTCGGCAGCGATTTCTTCAAAGGCAATGCTGATGGGCTTACGGGCCACCGAGCTCACCTGTGGTGGGATGGAGTTGCCCAAACCGTCACCCAACTGATTGAAGTACGAGTTGATTTGGCGCGCACGACGGGCACCCAAGGTAACGAGGCTGAATTTGGAGTCGACCCGATTGAGGAGCTCTTCAATTTTCGGATTGATCATTGAGTCATTTGCACGTGCCACGGGGGCCTCCAAGATGTGTAGTGAGAAAAACAGGGTCGACGAAGAGGTTCTATCTTACCGAGTAGTGCGCCGGTTACGTTCGTGGTGCAAAACTCGCAAAAGTTCCTGCAAAGTCAGCTCGAGATCGTCGTTGACCACGACATGGTCGGCGATGGCGATACCCACAGGTTCCTCTTCTTCCGCCTTGCGGAGGCGCTCTTCGACCTTTTGCTCAGGGTCTCCCCGACCCCGTAAACGACGCTGCTGCTCGAGGCGAGATGGGGGCAAGACGAAGACAAGGACCGCATCGGGGTGGCTGGTTTTCACCTGTTGAGCCCCATCGACCTCGATTTCCAAAACGATGTCGTTTCCTGCCACTGGCTCGGGAGACGGGGTGCCGTAATAGTTACCCAAAAACGAGGTCCACTCTAAAAATCCGTTGGCCGCTATGCGTTCTTGAAAATCTTCACGTGAGACAAACACATAGGCGTTGGGATCTTCATTTTCCCGACGATCGCGCGTGGTCCATGACCGACTGAGCCACAGTTGTGGATCGCGCTTCACCAGAGCCTGAACAATGGTTCCCTTGCCGACGCCACCTGGCCCCGACAGCACCAAAATGATGGGATCGCGTGACGCGCTCATTGTTGCGCACCTGTAAAGAGTGTTTTCCATTGCTCACCAGTGATGGAAAGACAAGGACTGAGATAGTTGATACCCAGTTCATCGAGCGTACGTCGAGCAGACACCTTTCCCATTCCAGGAACAGACTCGGCGACTTTCACCACGTAGAGCGCATGCAGATGTGGCTGATTGAGAATGAATTCGCCAACCGATGCAGCGGTCATTTCACCATGGGCAACAGCACGAACAAACTTTTCTCTTGCTTGCAAAACTTCAGCAACAGCAACCTCTACCTCTTGGAGAGTAGAGAAACTTGTGCCTTTCATGACTTAACACTACCGAAATCAGTAGCCCGAATAGGGAAATAGGCACACATCATCACGAGCGATGCGCCGCATTGGTGATTTCTGACCACCGAGACACTCCCTGTTTTCGTACCCATGCATGCATTTCATTCAAAACTTTCATTGCCGCATCGGGCCGTGCGAATGATGCTGTGCCTACTTGCACCGCGTGTGCACCTGCTTGCATCATCGCAATTGCATCGTTGCCGCTGGCGATACCACCAACCCCAACGATGGGAATGTGCGGGATTGCCTTGCGCACGTCGAATACCGCGCGTAATGCAACGGGGAACATCGCTCGGCCAGACACTCCTCCACCACCATTTCCCAAAACCGGTTGCGCGGTATCGGTATTCAACAACATGCCCAGCAAAGTGTTGGTGAGAGTGAGCGATGCTGCACCAGCTTCAACAACGCTCTCTGCAATAGCGATGAGCCGGTCGGTATTGGGGCTCAACTTTGCCCATAGCGGTACACCAGCAACAGCACAGGCTGCAATGACGTTTGCGCTCATCTCGGCATCGTGGGCAATGATCCCCCCGCGACCTTCCAAGTTGGGGCAAGACAAGTTCACTTCGAGCGCCATGATGCGGTGCGCAACCGGCGCAAGCATTTCGGCTGCCTGACGGTATTCCTCAACGGTGCGTCCCCATATGCTCGCCACAACAGTGACTCCATGTTTCTCACATTCAGGAAGATCTTTTGCAATCCACTCGGCCATACCAGGACCTTGCAACCCCACTGCGTTGATCATTCCTGCTGGTGTTGGATGTACTCGAGGTGCCGGATTACCAGGCCACGGAGTAGCGAATAATGACTTCGCCACCGTTGCACCAATTTGCGACATATTGAAATAGTGATTGAGCTCGGTGGAGTGACCAGCAGTACCGGAGGCTGTGAGCACGGGCTGACGCAAGCGAACAGAACCAACCGATACACCTTCGGCACATTGTTTCTGTGCAAAAGATTTGAGGTGGCTATGCCTCATGCGATGCACCCACCTGGCTCGCACGTTGTCGACCGATCTGATGGAATTCCTGTAGCGAACACACCGTAATGGGATGTTTCTTTTGCTCAATGAGTCCGCGGAATGCTGCTAACGCAGCTTCGATGGTGGTCACCGACGAAACATGATGAACGTTTGCAGCTTTACGAATGGCCTGACCATCGGAGCGAGAACCACCACCGCGCGGCGTGTTCACAACGAAAGCAACTTCACCAGATTCAATGAGACCCACGGCAGTGTCGCTCCCTGTTGTTGACTCTGACACTTTTGCCACGATGCGATCGACTACCACTCCAAAGCGCGACAAGTACGTTGCGGTACCAGAGGTAGCCGCAATGCCGAGCCCGAGTTCTCTGAGTCGCTGAGCCACCACGAGACCAGCAGGTTTGTCGCGATCGGCAAGCGACAAGAACACCAATCCAGAGGTTGGCAACACCGTTCCTGCAGCAGTTTCTGCTTTCACAAAGGCGAGACCAAAGGTTGCATCGATACCCATCACTTCGCCAGTGGAACGCATTTCTGGCCCGAGCGCTGTATCGACTTCGGGGAAGCGACTAAACGGCAACACTGCTTCTTTCACCGACACGTGACCCGTAACGGGCTCGGTGAGAAGCCCTTCCGTGCGCAACTCATTCAACGTTGCTCCGAGCATCACGCGAGTTGCCACCTTTGCCAGTGGCACACCAGTTGCCTTTGCCACGAAAGGAACCGTGCGACTAGCGCGCGGGTTGGCTTCGATGACATAAACAGTTGTTCCCGATACCGCAAATTGCACGTTCAACAACCCAACAACTTCCAGTGCATTGGCCAAAGCTTTTGCATAGGAGTGAATGACTTCAACTACCCAATCGGGAAGAGTTTGAGGCGGAATGGCACATGCACTGTCTCCGGAGTGAACACCCGCTTCTTCCACATGCTCCATTACCCCACCAATGAGCACTTCACCAGTGATGTCTCGAACAGCATCGACGTCTACCTCAATAGCATCTTCGAGGAAATGGTCAACAAGGATGGGCCGTTCGGCCGACAGACCGCCTTCGCGACCTAATGAGCCTTCACGTGCGAGTTCTTTCATGGCACGCTCGAGATGGTCGACATCGTGCACAATTTGCATTGCACGACCGCCCAATACATAACTGGGGCGCACCAGAACTGGGTAGCCGATACGCGAAGCAATATCACGCGCCTGTTCAAAAGTGGTTGCGGTACCACCTGGAGGCTGTGGAATGAACAACTCTTCACACAGGGCATTCCAACGTTCGCGATCTTCTGCGAGGTCGATGGAGTTGGGCGAGGTACCTGCAATGAGACGAGCATCAATTTGTGAAGCCAGCTTCAAAGGCGTTTGTCCGCCGAGGCTCACAATGACCTTTGGCTCCACGCCACCACTTGCCAATGTTTCGGCTTCAATCACGTTTTGCACATCTTCATAGGTGAGAGGCTCAAAGTACAAGCGGTCGCTGGTGTCGTAGTCGGTTGACACGGTCTCTGGGTTGCAGTTCAACATCACTGTTTCATAGCCGGCATCGCGTAGAGCAAAGCTTGCATGAACACAGCAGTAGTCGAATTCAATTCCCTGACCAATGCGGTTTGGTCCGCTGCCCAAAATGATGACACGCGGCCGCGAAGAGGGTCGCACTTCGTTTTCGTCTTCATATGTTGAATAGTGATACGGCGTTTTTGCATCGAACTCGGCGCTGCAGGTATCGACTGTTTTAAATGTGGTGATGACGCCTGCTTGTTTGCGCGCAGCACGAACTTCACGCTCGCTTGAACCCAGGAGAAATGCCAGTTGCACATCGGAAAAACCGAGACGTTTCGCACGACGCCACACAGCACGGGAAATATCGCTGAGTTTTGTTCCCTGCTTGGCTAAGGATTCCCACTCCAGACGCTCGTCGATGATGGAGATCATCTGGTCGAGATACCAGTGGTCGTACAAGCAATATGACTGCACCGTCTCAACATCAATACGGCGTCGCAGGGCCTCACCCACTTGGAAAATTCGGTCGGGAGTAGGAATGGCGCATTTTTTCAAAAGTTCATCGTCGGACATATTGCGCATATGAATTTCCGACGAGTCGGCATTAAAACCGGCACGGCCTTGTTCCAAAGAACGCAAGGCCTTTTGCAGACTTTCAGGGAAGGTACGCCCAATGGCCATTACTTCTCCAACACTTTGCATCTGAGTTCCGAGCACACCACTGGTGCCTGGCAACTTTTCAAATGCCCAGCGTGGAATTTTTGTAACGACGTAGTCGATGGTGGGCTCGAAACTTGCCGGCGTCATCTTGGTGATGTCGTTTGGAATCTCGTCGAGGGTGTAACCCACGGCAAGTTTTGCGGCAATTTTTGCAATGGGGAAACCCGTCGCTTTCGAAGCGAGTGCAGAGGAACGAGATACACGAGGATTCATTTCAATCACTACTTGATCGCCATTCACAGGGTTCACTGCGAACTGAACGTTTGAGCCACCGGTCTCTACACCCACTCGCCGAATGCAGGCAAAAGCCGCATCGCGCATCTTTTGATATTCCACGTCTGACAAGGTTTGTGCAGGCGCCACCGTGATGGAGTCTCCGGTATGCACACCCATTGCATCGAGGTTTTCAATTGAGCAGATGATGACGCAGTTATCGGCCTTGTCGCGCATTACTTCAAGTTCATATTCCTTCCACCCAACGATGGAAGTTTCAATAAGAATTTCACGGATGGGGCTTGCGTCTAAACCGTTCGAGGCAAGTTTCAGAAACTCTTCTTGCGTGTTGGCAATGCCTGTTCCGCGACCACCCAAAATGTATGCGGGTCGAATAATGATAGGTAAACCGATTTCAGCAAGCACCTTGTGTGCTTCTTCCATGTTGTGTGCAACTCCACTGCGCGGCACTGACAATCCAATTTCAATCATTGCTTGTTTGAATTTGTCGCGGTCTTCAGCGGTGGCAATTGCTTCTGCGTTTGCACCAATGAGTTCTGGAGTTCCCGGCACGCCAACGAGACCTTTTTCAAAAAGAGCCATTGCTAGGTTGAGGCCTGTTTGACCTCCGAGCGTCGGCAACACAGCATCTGGTTTTTCGCGCTCGATGATTTTTGCCAGAACTTCTACAGTGAGTGGTTCGATATATGTACGGTCGGCAAAGT
>Ga0102902_1000416_pt1 | contig 15930 bp, 19 predicted proteins | sample Colrivmet1555B02_FD_78458 | JGI IMG/M metagenome (GOLD analysis project Ga0102902, IMG submission 78458) | Estuarine microbial communities from the Columbia River estuary - metaG 1555B-02 | ecosystem: Environmental > Aquatic > Marine > Intertidal zone > Estuary | place: USA: Columbia River... | reverse complement strand
GATGAATAATCGCTTCCGTCGCCACGGGCAACGTCCGCAGATACAATATAATTTTTATTATAATCTGGGTATTGCCATATCCAAAAATCACCTCCCATGAATCGACGTTCAACAGGATCCATAATAAATCCTTCGTAATATGCTAAGGTTTCAGGATCAACTACTGTAGCTCCTGATCCTAAAAAGTCACAATCATATTCCTGCGCAAAGTCTCTTGCAGTCATATTTTCTCTTTCATTCAATAACCAAGTATCATTTCTATCAGGATGAACATCCCATTTTAATTGAATAGGTTTAAAGCTATTTTTCCCTAATTCTGCCTCAACCCAAGTTTTATGAAACCAATTACCAACACCATTTGGAGAAGATAATGCTACACAACCACCACCTGTTGAGATAGTAGGTTTAACTGCGGTATATATCTTATCAATACCTTCAATGAAGGCAGCTTCATCCATAATCAACCAAGATACAGCAAATGAACGACCAGCATCACTTGATGCTGATGTTGCTTTAATAAAAGATCCGTTTGCTAATTTTAGTGATGTTTGGTTTTTTGCTTCTGGTTTAGCTCCTTTTAACCATGAAGGTAAGTTGTTAAACATGAATTGAACCTTTTCAACCATGTTTTGTGCTGTTAATTGCTTAGTAGCAATACATAATATTGCTTTATCTTTATGAAATAACATTAACCATAAAGCATACCCAGCACATAAAGTAGAGACACCTAACTGACGAGATTTGTTAATAATGTTATAATCGTTGTTTCTAAAGGAATGCAATACTGCTTCCTGGAATGGATATAGATGGAATAATATTCTACCCTTTATTGGGTGGGTAATAAAACAATATTTTCTAAAGAAATGAACAGGATCACTCGCACATTTCACATATTCCTGTTTAATTATATCCTTTATATTTTGTTCACTCATACACTAACTGTTGTATATAAATATATAAAGAAAACCCGACCTTACGGGGTCGGGTTAGAGAGCTATAATACGGAGACTATAGCGGGGCATGTTTTCGCATTGGTCTAAGAATGCTTAACGGAGTGAATACCTAAGGCAGCACTACTATTTTGCTAACATTAAGTAAGCTAATCCACCAATAACGATATAGCTTCCTATACGTTGAAATTTAGATTTAACTTTTAACTTATTGTATTGTATTTCTAATTTACCATATTGATCTTCCCAACCTTGAATTTGATTATATTGGTTGACCATGATGTTTTTGTAGTTAATTTCTTTATTAACATATTTGCTAATGACAGTATCTTTTAATGATACTTTAGTTTCTAAAGTTGCTATTGAACTATCCTTTAATACTATAATTTGTTTAGCACCATCTAATTCAACTAAATCCTTAGCAGCGCTAACCAATACTGGTTGTGCTACTGGTAATGGGTTAGATACTGTATCTGTTGGATAGCGTTTGTAAAATGAACTTACTAATTCTTGTTCATTATAAGAATCGATGTTGTTTTTTTCGATTTCAATTGTTTCAACAATCTTAATCACTTTTGTTTTTTGATGTGCTAGTTTATCAGATAATACAGCATCAACTTCATTTAATGAATCAATAACAGCATCGTCTTTAGCAATTTGATTATTCAATGAATCGTTTACTTTATTTAAACTATCCATTTTAATTAGGAATGATTTTTGATCAACTCCATTACCACATTTTTCGAATAATACACTACCTATTGCTACAGTTACTACTGCAAATATAATAATAGGGAATGCTTTTTTTAGTTTTAATAACATATTTTTATTTTTTTATTCCAGCGTAATATTGTAATCTACTTTTAAATGCTTCGTCGATTGGTTCTTCCTCTGTTGTTGGATTTTCAATTTCTGGTTCCTCTGTTGGTTTAGTTTTAGCTAATTTAGGATGTTCAGTTTCAATTTTAGCAATTCTATCATCTAATGATGTTTTTAAAGCACGTAAACGTGTTAATTCATCTGATGGTCTATCATTAATGTCACCTGCTGTTCCTTTAGCGCGTTTTAATTTTAATATATTGCTTTTAGTTGCGGCTAAACGGCGTTCTAATTCTCTATGTTGTAACCAAGCTTCATAATCAACATCAGAAGCACTAACTTTATCAGATGTTGCTTTTTCAAAGTCGGTCATTTCTGGTTCTTCATCTTCACCTGATGCTTTTGCAGCAGCAAATGATGCATCAACTTCTTCATCAGACATTTCTTCTTTTCCTGAAATACCTAATGCGTCTAATTCTGCTTGTGAGAATCCACCAGCACCACCTGCTGTTGTTTCTTCCCCACTATCTGTAGTTGTAGTTGGTCTTGTTGTTGGGCGTTGTGCAATTTGTTCTTCTGAAGGAACAATAATTCCTGCATCAACTAATTCCATAAAGTCTTTGTTGATTGGATTTTGTTTATCATATCCCATTTCACCAGCTACATTCATTTTTGATACAGCAGACCCTGCAGCTTTAATAGCAGCAGCGATTTTTGCTTTCTTACCTGTCATAGCAGTAATTTGCTCGTCAGTAACATCATCAGCTAACTGATAACGAATACCTACGTTTGCCATTTCATCTAATTCTGTTGAAGATAGACCTGGTTTGGATAATTTAGCAAGTTTTATTTGAGCGGCTTGTATATTTTTATTAACGGCATTTACTTCAGCATCCTTTCCTGGTTTGTCCACTGGGGCAACTTGTTGAGAAGTTAATTCTTGTTTTTTCTTATTAAGTGCTGCTATTTTAGTTTTTTCAGCATTCATTGCAGCAGTTTGAGCGTTTTTATCTTCGGCAGCACCTTCATCAATTACTTCTAATAGGGCTTCACGGATAATATCTTGCAGTTCTGATTTTTTCATGGTATCTTTGTTCATATTGTATGTATAAATATTATAAATTTTGTAAAATTGTAGCGATACGCTCCTCAGTTGTACCCTCTACTGTAATTAGTCGTTGAGGTGGAAATTCAGCTAAAGACATTTTACTAACCTCATCAATTTTACGTCTATAATGTAAATCAGTTTCTCTAACATTATTATCCTCCATACCAACACCACGAGGATCAACATAAATAACTAAATCATATTGATTACGAAACATCATAGCTGCTTCAACAAATGTACGTTTATCAAATTCATTAATTGATTTAGCACCCAATGTAAATGCACAAACATCCCATATTGTTCTGTCTGTAATAATATTTGGATATAATAATTCAGTAGCACGTTCAGCTAAAAATACAAACTGACCATTTAATGTAGAATCTGTATTTAATGGAATACCTAAATCACGTAGATATTTACTACGCTCAGTATACACACTATAATCTTTAAGCTGATCTAATTCACCTAATGCTTTAGCTAATGTAGTTTTGCCTACACTCATCGTACCTGTTAATCCTATTCTCATTTATTTCTTTCGTTTATTTTTTTCATTTGACGAGCATTACGCTTATCATCTCTAGATTGCTTAGCTTTTTTATTCCAATTTTTTTGCTTATCAGCACCATCCTTATATTTAATCTCTACAGAAATAGGTCCTCTAGAAAATTTATCCAAATCGAATGTCCACGTTTCCGTAGTACTCTCGTCCTCATACGTTTTAGTATATTTACGTGGTTTTTCTTCTTGTACTATTTCTTTAGGTCTACCTCTTCTTTCTTCCATATAATAAAGATATGATTTTTACTCTGCTTAAACCCTAGCACCTGATGCTTTACCAGCTGCTGTTTTGTAGAATGGCTGACCATTAACGTCTTTCTTTCTATCTTCCCATTGATCTTTGGTATATTTAAAACCAAATAACCAATACTCAGCGGCACGTTTATTTCCTTGAGGAATATAGGCCGGTCCGTCCCAGTTATGCATTTTATTTACTCCATCTACTTCTATAGAATAGACTAAAGAATTATCTTTTGTTCTAATTCGAATTGTTTCTGACATTTTATTTTATTAAGTTTTCTGCAATATAAATTCCGTGTGCTCCTGATACTGTAATACCACGAGCGCTCAATGCGTCACCTGCAAAGTGTACATTTGGAAATTCGTTTAATGATAAGTCTGTATAATTAACTAGTGGTTCAGGTGATAAGTACTTTACTTCAGGAATATACATTCCCCAATCATCACCAAAGTTAAATACACTATTCATATTATCAATAAAATTTAAAATATAATCTGCATATTCACCTAATGCATCTTTAAATTTATCTAAAACATTTCCATCACCTATACCTGCTTTAACACGTTCACCTTCAGAGGTTAATGAAGGACCTCTATGACTATATGTAATTCCATCTTTATTTACATATGATGGAGAATAATACATCCCCATTCTACGTTCTTCACCTCCAATTTCAGTAAAGTTACATTTAGCTACTACATCTCTACTCCAAGCAAATGGATCTTCAATACCCTTAATTTCCATTAATATACCAAAGTTAGTCATATCATTTCTAAATTCCTCACCTTTCTTAGCGTGGCCATTGTAACTTACATCTCCATAGGTTTCTTCGACAGCGACATAAGCTGCATTGTTATTAGTACAAAACGAGCGTATAGATACGTTATCAAATTTCTGGTATAATTTAAAGTCGTACGATACATCGATTAGTTTTTGAAAATATTTTTGTGGTGCTTCAAATCTTACTCCTATTTGTACTGATTTTGCTTCAGTAGCTAGTTTATAGTCATCTGATAGTTGTTGAGCAAAGTCAATGCCTGATTTGCCTACAGCAAATATAAGAGTGTCATATTGACCTATAATAGTATCTGTGTCATCTCCATTTGTTTCAATATATTCAAAATGATTTGTTTTAAAGTCAATTGATACTACCTCTACATTCCAACTAAATTTAACACCTTTATCTAACAAATACTGATACCATGTTTTAGCAATCTCATGTAAATAGTTTGAACCAATGTGCCATACAGGGAACATTCTTAAACCAAAATATGGTTTAATAAATTCAGGTTCTTCCTGAGGATCAGACATGAATATTTCGTCTGGTTTAGGATGAAAACGAGTAAAGTTATCTACTACTTGTTTCATTAATTCCATTGCTTTTTCTTCACCACAATATTTGGCTAATTGTCCACCAATAGCAGTATGGTAAGTTAATTTACCATCACTCCAACCACCAGCACCTAACATACCAGTCATTACCTCTTCAGGTAAACGATTAATTGGGTCATTACCCTTGTCTATAATTGTGATTAGACTACCATCATAGCCATTATCTACTAATTTGGTTGCAGCATTAATACCTGCAACGCCTGCTCCAATAATTACAATTTTTTTCATATCTATAAATTTAAGTTATTATTTTGACATTTCCAAATGTAAGGTGGCCCACCTTTGAGGGTGCGCCACAGCTGCATTAATATTTTCGATGCGACAGGCTATGAATCTGTCTATAAATTAAAAATCAAACATTTTTAAATTTCCTTGTTTATCGTATCCAACATTTTCAAATGAAAAATCAATTCTTAATCCTATTTTTGAATTTACTAATTCAATAAACTTTACCCAATTTTTAAAAGTATTAAACAAATCGGGATAGGGTTTAAGTATATTTAAAATTAATTTAATATCACTAGTGTTGCCTTTTAATATTCCTGTTCTAGCTATATTAATAGGATCTATTATACCAGAAGATTCATATATTCCTTCAAATGTAGGTGGTTTAATCCAACCTGCGTCTTCAGCATAAAATAACTTTTTATCTTTATTATTTTGATCAATAAAAATTTTAGTCATTTCTTTTACTTCTTCTACTATTTTTTTAGCATTTACTTTTTCAAGAACTAAATAATGTTTTTCAGGATTATTTTTATACACTTTAACAAATACATCAGGATTATTATTCATAATAGATATATTATCATCCCATGAACGATCATTCATACCAAATGTATCTCCTTTTTGATACTTAATTACTTTATCAGACTGTTTATTAAAATTATAAACATTCGCTTCACCACCACGACCTATAAATGGTTTTTTTTGAATGTTTAATTCTAATATATCTAGTAATTTAATCATCTAGTTTAAATATAGATTATTTAGAGGGAAACTCGTCTGGTTTAGAAAATAAGTAATAGCTTATTTCTTGTTTAACCCAGTTCTCAACATCTTGTTCAGTTGTTGTAGCTGGATCTTCATCATTATCAAAGAAATACATTGATGATTCACCATATCCTTCATTATCATTCATAAAAATATCTACACTTTCAATTTCTTCAGGATCAATTGCTGATTTAAGATAATCTGTAATTGCTTTACTATTTAATTGATAATCACCCTCTTCATCAACAGTAAGATATTTATTAGTTGATTGGTTATCATTTTCATTTAACAACCCAGCTAATTGCTGCATTCTTTTAATTTCGTTTAGTTGTGTTTTCATATTATTGTTCTTCTTTTGTATCTTTAAGTAATCTATTACCGTTTACAAATAAATTATTTCCTTTTATTTGTGCAAAAACTGGAGATAGCTGACCTTCTTCTGAGCGTAATCTACTTGCAATTGCATCTGATGGTTCTAAATATAGAATGCCTTTATTTATAATAGCCCACCATTGTACTTTTGTAATTTTATCAGCAATTAATTTGTTAATACCATATTCACCATCTATAAATTCATCTACTAATTTTTTAACATCTCCATTAGGTACATATTTTACTATAGAGGCATACATATTTTGTAATGCTTTGATTTGAGTATCTGCTCCTATTTTTAATATTCCTCTTACATCTTCTTGGAATGAAGGATCTTTTAAAGTTCTTAATAAATTATTAAGACTATCTCTACCTATACCCGCTGTAAATTCAATACCAGTTAATACTACTAATAAATTAATTATTTGTTTTAATTGTTTTAGTTCCTTAGCAGGTAACGAACCAAAATCTAAATTAGAAATAGATGTATAATTTTTAATAGATACTCCGGTACCATCTACATCGACATCAGATTCAATATCACCTCCTTTTGCAACACCACCTTTAGCTTTACCATTATACATTATAGCAAACCACAATTCTGAAGGCTCACCATTTTTTATTTTAATAGAAGACATTATTAAATTAAACAAATCACCTTCTATACTTTGAATAGATGATTTACCTGCTTTTAATTGTCTATTTCCTGATGATTGGATTAATTTAAATAGGTTATCTTTGTTAGGTGATTTTTGGATTGCAGTATATAAAGTATCTAAACCACTAATAGTTTGATCTTTAATAGCATATTTATCTAAAATAAATTGAGTAAATTCTTCAGATGAATTAGTAAATGTAGTATTTACTGGTTTTTCTTCTGGTTTAACCTCTGGTTCGGCTTGTGAAGTTGGTTGATTTTGTTGAGCTATATATTTAGCAGAACGAGAGGATAATTTTTCTTCTATATCAATACCATTCTCATCAAGTATTTCATTCAATATAGTAACTTTTTCAGGATTATTTAAATCAACAATCCCATCGTGGCAACGAAATGACCACTCTTCTAATATTTTGTCTATACCTATCATAATTATGCTTCTGCTGGTGGAGGAGTTTCTTCAGGAGCAGCTGGTGTTTCAGGAGCTGCTGATAAATCATTAAATGCTTCTTCTCCTGCGTCTGGAGCTGGTGCTTCAGGGGCCGGTGCTCCACCATCTAATGGGGCTGCTTCTGCTCCTGGAGCTTGTTCTTTAAGAGCTGGAGATAGTGCTAGTAAATTTGATATTGCTTGGCTAGCTCTATTTATAGAACTACCTGAAGATAAATCATACTTTTTCCCTGCTACCTTTGCTATAAAGTTACCTTCAGTTTTACCACCATTTGAGTATATTAATTGAAAATCCAATCCATTTATTAATTCAACATTAAATGTTGTTGGTTTTGGAGCAACAACAGTAACACTGCTAAGATATCTACTAAAAGAAGGAGATAAAATACCTTCCATTGCATCTTTTAGTTTAGGAAAACGATATACTAAATACAAAGATTTTTCAGCACGTTTAATTGATGCTTCCTCTTCTTGCAATTTTTGTTTGATTGCTTTTTTAATATATTTTTCTAATAACAATTTTTCTGTATTATTCATTATTTCCCATTTCGTTAGCTTCTTCTGTTAAATATTGTTCTATACTATTCATATAGTCTGATGCTAAAGTAATATATGCTGATACCCAACCTGGTAATTGTTGATTTGGTTCAATCATTTTGTAAATTATAGTTGCATTTTGAACCATACTTCTCAATTCACTTTTAGCCATTGTAGCTTCGTGATCTTGAGTTGGAGGCCAAGTTAAATGAGTTTCTTTAACTAATGCTAATGCAATTTTTTTACGACGGTTAGCAATATAAGAATCTGTCTTATTTACTTTACCATCGTTGTTGATGTCCTTATCTTCTTTACCTACTGTATCTAGATCTTCTACTAAAGTTTTTAATTTAATCATTTTTATTTATATTAATCGCCTGTGTATCTTCCAAATGCTGTGTCATACCCACCATTAGGACCAAATCTATCATTATAAGCTGCTTTTTCAGCATCTGTAGGAACGTGAGTTGAAGGAGCGTCTTTTTTAGGTTCGTAAGGTTTTAACTCAGCTGGTTTGCCATCAATTTCGATAGCACTCATATTGCCAAGATAATTTTTTATTCTTAAAGAAGGGCTACCATCTGCTGGAAAAAATGCTCCTGCTGGTGGTACTACTTTAGAAATAGCTCGTCCGTCTACTGTTACAGTTTTACCTGCTTCAAGAGCTGCTTTAGCTGCTTTTAAAATAGCATTTACATCAGTACTTGAAAAAACGTCTTCGTTTAGTTCTTTAGCTTTTTTTTTAGCTGGTTTTTCTTCTGTTTTAGCTTTAGCTTTTGCAGGTTTTTCTGCTTTAACTGGCTTATCCATTGATGTTAATGAATCTTGAAGTTCTTGTTTTTTAGCTTCTAATTCATCAATGCTGTTTTGTAAATCTTCTTTTAAATCACTAACGATTTCTGGTGCCGCATAATGACTAATGTTTTCTGGGATGGCACTCATAATTTGTTGTGCTTCTTGGATATCTTCTTCAATCTTTGCAATTTTTGCGTTGATTGCAGCCTTATCACCAGCCTCATCGATCATCTTTAAACGATCTGTAATAGCTTCTTTAATGATTTGGCGTAATGTTGTTGTATTCATTGTGTGTGTTTATATATAAATATGTAAAATTTTAATCTAAATCCTCTAATCCTGTATCGTCTTTTGTTAAATCACGAGCTATGTCCCTCATTGTATTAGTAGCCCATAATTTTTGTGTATTATTTAAAGCATCGTTAACTGCATTTTCAACAAATGGAAAAAATTCATCATCTTCTAATTTGTATACTTCAGCAAAGAATAATTCACGTACACGTGGGTCATCAATACCTGCATTAACATATAAATTATTAATAGCATCATAAATAAATTTACCATAACGTAAATCTTCAGGTTCGTTAGAAACCTTATCTACTGCATTAATAATTGATTGGTTTTTTTCTTTATCTGATCCAAATCCTTCAGTACCAACTATTTCGTATAAGCCTTTTACAATTTCATGCACTAACATAGGATAACATAGCGCCTGTGCTTTAATTATAAATTGATCATTTTCATCATCATATTCCATTTCAGATTCACCACCTTGCATTTTTTGACCTTGTGAAATTGCGGCCAACATCATTGCAATGGCGTTTTCATCATCGTAAATACCAAATACTAATTTTAATATTTCATTGTATTTACTTACTAAATCTGGGTTGATTTGGTCTAAATATTCTCTGAATAACATAAATCCAAAAGCACCTCTAACAGAAGCCCCTTGAGTAATACCATTAATGATACGGCGTTTTGCCTTCATTTTTTCAGGATCATCTGTACCAAAATCAGGTGTTGCAGGATCTTCATTATTAGGATTCATCTCAATATCCATATCATTACCTATGCTAGCAATAATTTTAATATTAGCATAATCAACAATTGGATAAGCATCAGTAACCATTTGAATAGCTACCATTTCAAGTTCATCACGATATCCTTCTTCAGCAGCAATTATTTGATCTAATACCTCTTTTGAACGAAGCATTGTTTGCATTAATGGTTTATTACCAACCATCTGACGCAATGATTCACCAGACTTACCTTTTAAGGCAGACATGGTATCAGGTGAAAATATCTTTTCGTAATCTACTTCTAATAATTTTTTAGCCATTATTTTTTAGCTTTAAATCTTGCTACAATTTTATCTACCATTTCTTCCTCATTCATTGCCTTTGGCTTTGGTTTAGCATCAGGATTTCCTAATGGACGACGAGGTTTTGGTTTTTCACCAGGTTTACCTGGAGCCACTGCTGGGCCCGGAGAAGTAGATGGTTTAGAAGGTGCTGTTGCAGGACCTCCATCTAATACTTTTGCTATCACTTCACGGATAGTTTCTTTTAATTTATTTATTTGCATTTTTTTCGTTTATATGTTGGCGAAGTAAATCTTTGAATTCTTTTATATGACCTGGATAATTTTCTAAATATTCATTCATAATGTACTGATGTGCCTCTGCCAATCCACGTTGTTGTAATACTGTTAATAATTCGGATGGTGAATTTAATGCGAATACGTTATTACCACCTTCATTACCGGTTAATACATAGTTACTATTACCTGGTTGTACATTAATAGATGCTATTACTTGCTGATTGGCTAATCTAATAATATAGATTTTACTACCACTTGGAAGGGACATAACTCTACCTACACGACCTGCTGTTCCTAATAAGTTATTACGGCGAGCTGCTCCTCTATCACCATTTGGTTCAATACGAGATGCATTAGTAACATTTAATCTTCTTAAAATAGGTCTTGGTAAACGAGCAAATGCTACATCTAATCCAATATTAGCCATTTCTTCAGAAATATTAATATCACCTAATGCTGGCGCCGCTACTGCTTGTGGAGTATTTGGTTGACCTGCTGGTCTTCCTCTTCTACCTGTTGCTGCTTGGTCGGCAGCTGCAGGCGCGGCTGTGCCTAATATTTGTGCTGCTCTTGAAGCAGGAATATTAGCACTAACTAATTTACCTGAAGTAGAAGATACTGTATAGCTTGTTCTTGGACTTGCTGTGTTAATAACATAAGGAACGTCATTATAAATAACAGATTTAAGTCTGCTATTGGCTTGCATTGGAGGGTTAGATCCAATAATAGCTATTCTAGCTAATCTACCTCCGTAACTACCTACATTCTTTAATGAACGAATATAATCATCATCACTGAATGTTATATTTCTAGATCTTAAATAATCAAATAATGCAGAATACACTGCTTTATCTTCAGCGTGGGTGCCTTGACTTTTTCTTCTCCAATCTCCACCATATCCATATAATGCGGTTATTTGAAAACTAGATGTACCTCTTTCTAAATCTTGAACAAAGAATGGATGATTTTCACTATCAGCCATGATTATAGCTGCAGGTCTATTTCTCCACTCAATAGTTCTTTTATTTTGAGGAATAGCTTTTAATAAAGCAATAAATGCTGATTTATCTATAGTCTCAGGAATACTATCATCATAATTGATTAATGATAATGCATTCTTTTGGAACCCTTCATTGTCTTTTTGTTGTGCAAATACCGCTTGAACATCTTCATCGTCAAATGGTACTTTAGAGACCTTATCACCATCAATTTTATATGATGCGAATGAGTTAGAGTCAATTAATATTGTTTTATTATCAATATCTTTAGCAATAATAGCAGAATTACTATCTGTTCTTGCTGTTTCAATTACACTATTTAATACACTTTTATCAATAACTTCGTCAGAAACTAATGTCATTAAATTTTTAAAAGGTATTTTATCTAAATCTGGATAATCTAGTAAATAACGTGATGTACGTTTATTTAATTTAATATTAGGATAATCATCGTCTTCAGTGTATAAACCTACTTTAATATCTTCACCTAAAGTTAATTTAACAATACCTTCGTTATCTTTAGTAACGTATAATCTTTCATTTTTAGGAACTTCCCACTTATCAAATTTAACTAAGAATTTCTTAATTTCAAATGTGATTTTATCTGTATTTAAAAAGCTCAAATTGATTTTATCTCTCATATTTGATATGATCGATCTTGTATCTTGATTTGAAAATTTATCTAGATTTTTTACTAATGTTAAACTATCTATAATACCAAAGTTAGTTGCAATTGTATTAGCAACTTGAGGATATTTAGGTAAATATTTTTCTACAAATTCATCATTAGTAATATCTTGGAATAATTCTCTATTTTTTCTAACAACTAAATATTGTTCTTTAGCTTGAAATGGTAATTTAGTCCATTCTCTAACACCAATAGGACGATTTTTATAATTTTGATTCATTTTTTCCTTCGTAGATAAAGGAATATATTTGAATATACTTCTTAAACCAACGACTGAAGGGAAATTTTGTTCAATAAAACTCCATTGTTCCCATCTATCCCATTCTGTAGCTCTACCACCAACGTCATTATTTGTTCTATCTGATGCTTTATAAGTATTATCACTGCCAACAACAACCACAAAGAAACTTTTTTTATCATTGTCAGGTAAGTTTGTATCTTTTACAAGATAAAATGTTGGATTCTTTCTACCATCATCATAGCGATAATTACCAAATGAACCTCTAGTAATACACCAAGATTCACCTCTACCAAATGTTAAACAGTTTTCTTCTTTAGAACCATTATATATAGTTAAATTATTTTGGTTATAAACAACATCAGGGGTAATGTCTGCTTCTTCTCCAGGTTCATCAACACCTTTAGATGCTGTAACTAATTTTATTAATTTAGATAAAGTATATTTACGTAAATCTTTTTCAGTAACTTTAGGAGAATTTTTTAGAGAATCAAAACGTTCAATATATGCTTTTAATTGAGCATCGCTAATTTGAATGTTTAAATCGTCAGCTTCATCTTTAAATTTAGCCATTAACTTATTAATTTCCCCTTCTGAGTATTCATTCAAAGGAAATAAGTTGTGTGTAACGTGAATTATGAATTTATCAATTGCTCTCATTTATTACCATTTTTTACATGACCAATAATTTGCTTTCCAGCGTGGTCCCGGGTTATCACAATTATGTCTTGCGCGGTATGCTGCTCGTCTTTTAGGGTTTTTAGCTTTAATCACCATTCTTTTACCTTTAGCGGATTTACCACCAAAACCAAAGTTAACTTTTACAACTTTACCCTTACTATTCTTAACATATACCTTAAATTTCTTTATATCACCTTGCATTGGTTTACCCAATGTAACTTTACGTCCATGATATTCTGCTTCTGTAACACAACCACAATCAGCCTCATTTAGCATTTGAGAATATTCTTTTATAAATGTAACAAATTCTTTTAGATCTTGTTCATTTTCAACATCATATTCATCTATATTATCATGTTCACATTTATAGCAAATGTATGGATCTTTACCTCCATCTTCTAATTCCCACTTCCATCCACAATTTTCACATGTTATGGTTTTATCTTCATTTAATAACTCTAATAACTTTATCATTTATTAAGTTTTACTTTTGCTTTATCTGTATTAGGTACAAATTGTTTACTTGATGCTGCTTTTTTCTTTGATGTAGCAGCGCGTTCAGCTTTAGTTAAACTATTTGCTTTAGCACGAGGTAAACAACGAGTTGTTTTATTGCCTTTTTTCATTGTACCACAAGGTCCAGTTATGTTGCCTGCTGTATCAATACGAACCCAATCTTCTTTTTTAAACCAATCACGTAGTGATTCATGTAAATCTAAATCATCTTCTTCCATTAAACCTTTACATACCTTAACAGCACGACCAGAAAGGTAAGCTGAAGGTTTTTCACCAGCAGCTCTACGACGATTATAATAAGCTTTACCTTTTTTACAAAGTTTCTTTTCAGCTAATATATCTTGTAATATTTCGGTTAGTTTTATCATATACCACCAACGCGTTTATCGGTCAAGTATTTAAGCTCAGTACGTAGTGAAGCTACTTCAGCAACTAATGTTAAAATTTGTTGTCTCATTTCATCTTTTTCTATTGATGATCTTTCAAGTAATACTTCTAACTTGGCTATACGATCTTTACAATCATGACGGATAAATTCATCATCACGTTCTTTACGCATTGATCTTCTTTCATAAAAACGAAAAGCTGTTGTGCCTCCTAAAACTGTAATTGCTGTAATTAATACTGAATAAAGATTGTCTATCATATCTACCTATATATTTAGTTATCGATAGTAATAAATATTAAGATTGGGTTATGTTCTTTAGTTTTTCGATATATTCTTGAAATTCCTTGACTAGACCTGTATTATTCCCACCGGACCATTGCTCCATTTCACCACCTTCGGTGACAATTTGTTCAGGATGTACGTCATTAATTAAATCTTGTAATATTTGTTCAAGATCACCGATAAATCCTTTAGAGTTACGTTGAACCATATCCTGAACGTATGCTTCGTATTTACCATCTAAACGTAATTTGGTTTCTCTTTTAATAACACAGTCAAAGCATTCCTTATGTATTGCATACATTTTAGTATCCAATACCTTTTTCTTCATCGCTTTGCCGCATTTGGGGCATGTTAGTGGAATTTGTAAAGCTTTTTTAACTAAATCTAATTTAGATATGGTCATTTTAATGCCATTCTTTATGGTCCACTGCTTACCATTTTCATCCCAAATATCACCTTCTTTATAGTCGATATTTTCTTTAGTATAACCTACTTGAGTTGCGATTTTATCGCCGTACTTTTTATTTACTATATTTCTTACTCTTTGTACATCCCTTTCTCGAAACTCTTTTTTCAAAACACTTTCGTTACCTATCATAAACCTAGATCTTTTAATTGTTGGATTGAATCGGCAGCTGAGGTATGTAAAATACCAATACCTCCCGCTTCATTCCATCGTTGAATATTATCCGCTCTATCATCAATTAATATTGAATTAGATGATGCATATAATTGCTTTAATTCCGCTGATTTAAGTAATAATGGTGTACCTGGTATATTTTGTTCTACCCATTTTATTTTACCAGTTTTAGATGATTCTTCTCTTGAAGGAGCTGAAAGTAATTTAGGATTATATTTTTTAATATATTCCCATAATTGTATTCCATCGCTCATCCAATTTAATCCAGTCCAAAATGACTCACCTGCTTTAGAAATAGGTGCCCAAAAATCTTTATCACCTTTAACGTGATTTCCTTTAATATCTTTACCAGTTAAATTTTCATATCCTTTTTCAAAGTCAACAATAACACCATCCATATCGCAATAAATTTTGTATTGTGGTGTTTGTGCTTCGAATATCATAGGATTAATTTGTGCAAATTTTCTCATTATTTGTCCTGCCTTAGAATTTGCCTCATTTTCAGTATCTGAACCTGTGGTTCCATCTAAATTTTGACCTTTTTGTTTTTGTGATAAGTGTACTAATTCGTGAGAAACAGTTCGGCAGATATCAGCCATATTGCGGTTACCCGTATAAACCCATATTTTATCATCCTGCGGACTATACAATCCCATCGACTTCATTTCCCTCGCCTTTTCCGTATCCTTACTTATCACTATCTTTCCTCCGCCACCCTCAATTCCCAATTCACGCAGGGTGAAGCTAATGAATTTCTTTAATACCTCCAAGTTTTCTTGGCCTTCTTTTAACTCTTCTTTTTCTGTATCGCCCATTGTATAACCAGCAGCGTCCATGAATTGTTTTACATCGATACCATCTGGTAGGTATTTTTGAATTAAATCTTCTTTTTTAGATTTGATTGCAATTCTGAAGTTAGTAGCATTTACATTATCGAACGTACCTGCGTTGAATAATTCTGCGTTTTTATATTTTTCATTAGAAAGAATAGAATTAAAACGAGTAAATTCATCCTTACCAAACGCAG
>Ga0102902_1000414_pt1 | contig 16046 bp, 13 predicted proteins | sample Colrivmet1555B02_FD_78458 | JGI IMG/M metagenome (GOLD analysis project Ga0102902, IMG submission 78458) | Estuarine microbial communities from the Columbia River estuary - metaG 1555B-02 | ecosystem: Environmental > Aquatic > Marine > Intertidal zone > Estuary | place: USA: Columbia River... | reverse complement strand
CAAATTCCCAAGTAAAAGTATTTGTAGTAATAAATGTTTTTGCTTCTATTTTTGGAAAATAATTAGTTAATGCAAACATTTCTAATCCAGTCATATGAACAACTGATGATTCCATATCACAATGATAAATATTATTAATATTTTCTTTCCAATCAATATTATTATATTTTTCAATTAAATATGAAACGTAACCTAATGTAAATCCACCAGAACCACCAAACATATCAATCATAGATTTAACAGTATTATTTTCATTTAAAATTGGTTTAACTTTATTAAAACAGAATGATGTAATATGACGATCTGAGAAATATGCACCTAATTCACTAATAGCAGTTTGATCTCTTCCTATAAAATATTCATATACTTTACCAGAAAGATTAACTTTATTTTGTTCATATCCAACAGGGATATCATCGATTAATTTTAAAAGTGTAATCCATACAATTTCTTTAATTCCTTGTTTTGTTGTAGGGACATCGTATAAAATATATTTATATAATTCTTTATACTTTAAAGATTCAATTATAGTAAGTGCATCATTAATTTTTTCAGTTGTAGGTTTTCCTTCAAGATGATATTCTCTAATTTTAGCTTGTTTTAATATATTAGAGAATTTAATAATTTCTTTATCATTTTTAGAAATTCCTAATAAATCTAATTTAGACTCAATTAATTTAAGACCATATAAAAAATTAAAAATTTCAAGTGCTCTTTTACCATATCCAAGTCCATTATTTCTAATATAATTATGAATATTATGAATATGTCCTTTTAAATCATCATTTGTAATAAAAAGATTACTATTGTTAATATTTTTTGTTTTAGACATTATAAATTAATATAATAATAATAATAATTATTTTATAGATCAATTTTTTTATAATATTAAAAATTTATAAGCTATTACCATAACCAAGTTTATTATTTATAATATAATTATAAATATAATCTTTTAAATCTTCATTTATAATGTCAATATTAATATCTTAAGTATTATTTTTGACATTATAAATCAATTTTTTTTTTTGTAGATATTATATTTTTTTTAAGTTCATTATCTATTATACCAAATTCTTTATATAATTCTTCTGGCATTGATGGTAAATTATATTTCATATATTTTTTCATATATTTTTTTTCATATATTATTTTATATTATTTATAATATTTTAACCATTCTTTTTTATTTTCAGGAAAAATAGTAATATCTGTTCCTAAAAAATTATACCAATTAATCCAATATTTATTATATTTAATTTCTGGTTTTAATTCTAAATTATTTTCACTAGCATAATCATAATATTCTTGTTTATTAATAAAATTTAACTGACTAATATTTTGTTTAAGTTGATTAAAATCAATATAATCTTTATCTTCATCACTTAATTTAATTTTTTGTAATAATATATTATCAAATTTATTAATAATATTATTCCAATCTAATTTATTACAATGAATATTTATAATAGATAATCCTAATTTCATATTAATAATTTCTTTTTCTTTGTCAAATTGAACAATATCTTTTAATTCAATATATTGTTCATATTTGGTTTTATCATTAGTTGTTAAATTTTCAAGAGCCATATAGTAACCAATAATTTTATCAACAAATTCTTTATCATAATTATTATTATCTTTAACAATACCATCAATAATAATTCCTTTAGTTTTATTTTCTGAAGTTCTCAAAACTCTACCAATAGATTGAATAAATGGGATAGCACCTCTATTTTTAACTTCATCTAAAAATATACAACAATCTAATAATGGAATATCAGAACCTTCGCGATGTTTGCTTGCACAAAATAATATACTATAACCATTATACATTTCATGATTATTTGATTCTTTACTAAAATTATCATAATCATTAGTATTTGATTCAGAAGTATCAATACCAAATTTAAAATTTTTTAAATTTTTACGTTGTTTATAATTTGATTCAAAAAGTGTTTTCCAATTTTTTGCTCTATTAATAGTACCACACCAAGCAATAATTTTTTTATTGGGTAATAAAGGTATAATATGATTTAATATTTCTAAAACAGAACCTAAATCTTCTTGACTAATTATATTATCTTTTTTTTTATTATATGATTCAATTTGATACCAATAAAATTCAGGAGGAAGAATTAATTCTTTATCAATTGCATAAATCATATTATAATCAGTTAATAAATTTAGTTCATTTTTATTATTAACTTTTGAATATATTTCTAATAATTTTATTTTATCATCATTACCAGTTCTTAATGGTGTAGCACTAAAACCAATAATAGGTATATTTAACGAATGGCATTTTAATAATAAATCATGACATTGAATACTAGAAGTATTATGGCATTCATCATGAAGTATTAAATGTAAATCATTATTATCTAATTTATTATATAATTTACCTAATGTTAAATATGCTCTATTGATTACTAATAAAGTTGGTTTATTAGATTCTTTTAATAATTCAATCCAATCATTTTTTTTAATGGTAACTCTATTTATAATATTAAAATTAGTTAAATCTCCAATACCAATATTTTTCCAATGTTCTAATTTTTTATTATCTACTTTAATAGAATTTTTTTTGAAACTAAATAAATCCGATAATATATTAACTCTTTCAGTAAATAATATAATTTTAGGATTATTAATAATTTTATTAGTATAATGAATATATTTAATAATAATATATGATTTACCACAACCAGTAGCTTGACAATGAATACCAGTTTCAAGACCATTATTATCTAATTTTTTAAATGCTTCAATTTGATTATCTCTTAATTTAATATTATTATTAAAATTAATAGATTTTATATCATCAGGATTAATAATATTATAAAAATTATTATATATATTAGAGAAAAAATCAGTAGTCTTCAACCATTCAAATAAAATTTTATTAAATTTTATAAATTTTTCTTTATTTTCATTTGATTTAATTTTAATAAATTCCATACTATTTAAAATTTCATCAGGACTATTATAATATGGTATTCTTAATGTAAAATCATTATAATAAAAAACAACTAGATTACGAACAATTATATGATTTTCTTTTATTAATTCTTTTATATTATCTGGTAATATAAAATCTCTTAATACAACATTAGTTATTTTACCACCACCTTCATCAATATGGTTATTACATAAATCTAAACATTCAATAAATCTTTCATATATCATTAAATAATTAATAATTAATTATAAATAATTATATATATCAATTTTTTAAATAAGATAAATATATTTATAGATAAAAATATTATATAATGTAATGAATAAGCTAGAAATATATTTAGATAAATATAATAATCAAAAAATAAATAAAGATGAATTTTATGATTATAAAAAATTTGATTATATAGATGAAAGTATATTTAATTATCATTTAACATTTTTATTAGAGAATTGTTATAATATTAAAATAATAGATAATTCTAGATATAGATTAAATCAATCAGAATTTAGAAAACAATTATTACAAAAATTTAACAATAAATGTATAGTAACAGGAGAAAATTGTATAGATGAATTAGAAGCATGTCACATTATACCTATTAATGAAAATGAATCATATAACCTTAATAATGGAATAATCTTAATATCAAATTTACATAAAACATTTGATAAATATTTATGGAGTATAAATCCAGAAACATTTACAATAGAAATAAAAAATAATGTTAATGTTGGTAATATAAAACATTATATGGGACAAAAAATAAATATAGTATTAAATAATGAATTAATTAATAATATGAAATATCATTATAATAAATTTATTATAAAAACTAAATAAGAAATTTTTATAATCAATTAATAAATATGTATGATCAGTTTTAGATTTCAATATAATTTATTAATAATAAATTATATTTCTATCATTAAATTTTAAATATAAATTATATAACTCATGCGAAACATGAGTTGTTTCGTTAAGTTGTTTCATCAAGTAAAGTCTGACTTGTCAGTTGTTTTCATTGAAATGGCATGATTAATAAATTGCTTATACCCTGGTAATAAAATATTTAAAGCTATTCTAATTCGACTTATATAATTTAAAATAGTATTTTTTTTCAATTGTTTTTCTGCTATTAATGATAAAAAAACATGTTTTAATTTTAACCATTTATCTTCATTAGTTGTATTTAAATATCCAATAAGATTACCTAAATTGATACTATTAATTAATCGTTTTGATATTTTAATAAGAATTCTTATTGTATTTTTTTGTTGACATGGTGTTTTAATTTTTTCAGCTAATTGTTTATGTAATTCAATATAATAATTATCAAATTCATACTCTAATTCTAAATCTAAATTATCATCAATAGATATATCTGTACTAATTGTAATTTCATTTGAAAGCTTACTTAACTTTGAAGGAAATATATCCATCATTATATAATAAAATAATTGCTTTATATAATAATTAAAAGTATTATATAAAACTATTATATGAGCTTTTATGTTTAAAAAATTTTTGAATTATTTTTAACAAAACTTTAGAATTTAATAGGAAAATTGAAAAAAATGGAGATTCTAGAGGAGAAGAGGAACTCATTCAATCCATCTTGCTAATGATTGAAATTTACAATCAAATATTTTACATGTTTTTCTTAAATCATCATTATAAGATAAATAATATAAAACTGCTGCTAATTTATAATAATATATTTTATATATTATTATAAAATAAATAAAAATATTATAAATTAATTTCTGAATCTTTTTCTGAAAATTCATTATTTGTTACTAATTTTTTCATAATATTGGAAATAAATTCTTTTGCTATAATTTTATTTTGTTCAATTTCTTTTTCTAATTGTTTAATTAAATTATTATTATTTTCGCAATAATCTATAAGCTCTTTTTGTTTTTCAAGTGATGGAATAGGTATCTTTAAATTTTCAAAATCATTAAATGATACTGCAGGATATTGTGCTCCTTTTGCTTTACTTATTAATTCATCTGTTATATAATTGGTTGTTATAATATAATACACATATTTTGATAATAAAATGTTTGGTTCTTTTACTCTAATTTGTGCAAATCCAGTTGATGCAATACCATTTTGAATATCATTATTAATATATACATATCCTTTCAAGTTAGGTCTAACGGATGAATATAATATATCACCTTTTTTAAGTATTCTTTTCGCTCTTAATGGAAATTTAGTTTTTAAATTTTGTATTTCTAATATATTTCATCCTTTAACAGAAGCAATGTCAATATAATTTATTTCTGTATATTGTTCTGATTTCATATTTTCTGGATTAATAATACTCATTTGACTTAATTTTTTAATTTCATTTTCACCATAATTTTTTTGATTATTTAAACAGTATTCATTTAATTGTTTTAATTGAATAATTTTATCATTACTTGCTTCGTTTGCTTTTTCGTATATGAAATCTAAATATTTTATAATTTCTTGTTGTTTATCAAGCGATGGAATTGGGATTTTTATTCTTTCAATATTTATTTTTGAAATATTCTTAATAGCAACACCTGTATATAATTGTTTTATCATATCTAAATTATGATATAAATAATAATAAACATATTTTAAGTTTAATAAAAATTTATTTTTATTTTGAAGAATATAACAATGGTCAGATGCTGAGAACTTTATGCTATAATTTATATTTGGTTCTCCTCCATCGCCAATTATTAAACTTTCTTCTTCATAATCTGGTTCATCAACATAGGTGTCAACTTTTATAGAACTTTTAAAGAATGGATATAAGCCATCTTTATTACCATATTTAGCATTTCTTTTACTTTTAGGTAAAAACTTACAAATCTCTTCAAGTGTTTTCACTATAATATCTTCTTCATATTTATATTCTTCAGTTTCATCTTTCATATATTCGGCATAATTAAGTGAATACGAATTACTCGTTATTTTATCAATTGGAACTTCTACCAATAGATTTTTTACATCTTCATAAGGATTATAATCATAAAATTTAACTTTACTTGTTTGATGTGTTTTTGAAAACTTGTAATCTCTATCAGTTTCTTTTTGAGTTTTGGATACTTTAATTTTAGTTTCTAAAACATCAGATCCTTCTCTCTTTTTTACAAAACAAAACACACAAGTTTTAATGGATGTATATGTAAATACACCAGAAGGTAAATATATTATTTCTTTCAAATCACATGTTTTCATTAAATATTTACGAATTGATACAAGTTCATTATTTTTACTAAATAGTTCTTTTCCATCAGGTAATACTACAGCACAACGACCATTTATTTTTAACATATAAATTATGGCTTGTAAAAATAATGGAACTGAGCTATTAGATTTAATTGGTAGATATTCATTTTTTAATTCATGTTTAATTTCTAAATAATTTAATCCATCAATACCAAATGGTGGATTTGCTAAAATTATATCATATTTTTTTGTAATTGGATCTCTTATACTATCACCTTTTTCTAATACATCAAACATGTGACCTGTTGAAATTAACATATTAGAAATTGCTAGTTGATATGTATCAGGTTCAGCTTCTCTACCACCTAAACCATATTTACTTATAAAATTCCAATCAATATTTATATTTTTTAATTTTGATTGTTTCATAATATGTCTTATTGATGTTATTAAAAATCCACCAGTACCCATTGCAGGATCAAAAATAGTTTCAATAGTACCATCTTCTTTTAATTGCGGATTTAATAAATTTACCATCATGTATTTTACTTTTGGCGGTGTAAAAAATTGTCCTAATACTTTACCTGTCATTACATCTGAAATAACTTGTTCATATGCTTCACCTAAAATATCTGCTTCAATATCTTCAAATTTGAAACTATATAATTTATCAATTAATTTTTTATATGTAGATTGATTTTGTATATCAAAAGATTTATCTTTTAAAAATATATATTTAGTAGTTGGATGAACACATAAAATATCATCCCATAAATATTTCATAATAGTATATAAATTATTTTCATTTTCTTTTACTAAATTACTAAATCTTGTAAAACCTAATAATTTTTTTTTATGTTCTTCATTAAATTCTTCATTTGAACATTCATAAGAACTAAAATCATAATCATAACTATCAATATCAATAATTTTATTATTAAATTGTTTTTCTAATAATCTTAAATCTAATAAAAATGTTAAATTTCTTAATGCTTTATCACCAATAAGATGTTCGCTATCTCGTAATACATCTAAACAATATTTAAAAATAGTTGTAATATTAGATTTATTTTCTTGATTAGATGATTTTTTTAATGTTAATTCTTGTATTTTATCTATTGATATACATGGAGATTTTTTATTCTTATGTCTTGTAAAATCTATTTTTTGATTAAATATTTTATTACATAAATCACAAATATAATTAGTGGTTGTTATATATAGTATATAAGAAATTAATCCTTTACGTATAATATATCAACTTTTTTATTATTAAAGTAATTTTTACTTAATTAAAAATATCTAAAACTTTTTTTTTATTTATTTTTAATTCAATAATTTCAGATAGATTTTTACAATTATAACAATCAATCCATAAATCTGCAGGTGGAAAATGTTCATCTAAAGAACATAATTGAATAACAATTTGTGAAAAGTCTAAATATTTATTTTTTATTTGTGGATATAAATTTAATAATTTATTTATTGTTTCTTTGCAAGTTTCAAAATCATAAAAATTACTTTTATCAATAGTTAAATAATCAATCTAATTAATAAATTGATCTTTAAATTTTAATTTTGGATCTTTTGGTAATCTTAAATCTTTATCACAATATAATAAATATTCTTCAGGACTTGAAAAATTATAATTTGATATTATTTTTTTTGTTTTTTCATATGAAATATCTTTTAAAATTTCATAACTTAATAAATCTAATATCATTGATTTTATTTCTTCAATACCATCATATTTATTATTATCTGTTTTTATAGTAGATAATTTTTTATTTATATCATCAAATATAATTTTATCAAAAGTTAATTCAATATCAATAATTAAATATTTTAATACTTCTATAATTTTTTCAAATTTATTTTCAATTTCAGAATCAATAAATGTAGGTATAAAAACTACTAAAATTTTTTCTAAATTTGTATTATCTTCACCTAATTCATCTGATCTTAAACCTCTTCCGATACATTGAGTAATATCTTTGGTTGATAATTTTGTATCGCATATTGATATAAAATCCATTTTATTAAAATCATAACCTATACTATATTTAGCTACTACATAACCAATACTTTGATTATTGGATTGAAATATATCTATATTTTTGTAATCATAATCTAATTCAATTATTAGTGGTTCACTAAAATCATTACCAACTAATAAAAACGGTTTAATAATTGTTTTATTTGCTTTATAATTAATATAGTGTTTATAGAATAGATTAAAAGCATTCATTTGTTTATTATGAAAACAAAAACCAAATTTTCTTTTTAATCTTGTAAATCCATCAAGATTAAAAAATAATAAATCGTTATCATTATTATTTATACTAAATACATATGGTTGAATAGGACATAACCATTTTAATTTAATTAATTCATTAACTTTAATTGATGAATATAATTCTCCAAAATATTTAGTATTCTCTTTTACTAATTCTTTATTTGGTGAAGCTGATGTAAATATACGATATTTTATAAAATCATTATCAATTAACCAAAATAATTTATTTTTATTATTAATCCATTCTTCAACTGCCCAATGTGCTTCATCAAACCAAACAGTAATATTTTGAATATTATATTTAATGATATAATCATAAACTTTATCTGATGATTGAGTACAAGCAATCATTAATTTTTTATTTGGTAAATTATAAAAATCATTAAAACTAATAGTATTATTAGAAAAATTATAAACATCATATGTATAATTTAATAAATCTAAATATCGTGATTTTATATTTTGATTATTAACAATTTTACGTGGTGAAAAAATTAATATTGTATCTGAATCAATATTACTAAATAAATTATATGAAATAACACTTTTGCCACCGCCTGTAGCAAGTTCGATATATATTTTATGTTCTTCATTTAATTTAGTAGTACTATAATTAATAATGGTTGATTGATATGGTCTAATAGATTTAGACCGTTGAATATTATAATTTTTAAGCATATTTAAAAAATTTTTAATATTTATTTTTTTATGATATGATTTTCTAATTAAATTATTAATTTCGTTTTTTGATAAAACTTTAAAATTAATATTAATTTTTTGTAAAAATGGTATTACAAGTTTAATAATATCATTTTTAAAAAAATCAGTACCACCATCATATAAAATATGTAAATCTAAACTCTTGAAATAATTTTGTAATAATTTTTCTAATATTTTCATTTTATCTTTTGGTATTTGAATAACTAATTCAAAATAACCACGTTTTATTTCACCTGTTGAATATACGTTATCTCTATTTACTATACATTCAGTTATACCAAATTTACAACTTTCATATTTTTGGTATAATTCATTTATTCTTATATATAAATATCCAATATCATTATTTATTGCCATTATAATATAAACAATTAATATTAGTTTTATAATATTCAATTTTTCTTTATAAAAAAGTCGCAATTATGGGGACTTTTTAATCTAAAAATAATACATCATTATTATTATTTAGTTGATTTATAATTGTTAAATGATTCATAAAAATATTATTATTAAATAAGTAATAAACATATTTTATTTATTTGACATTCTTTTCTAATAAATAAATTTATATCAAATAGATTTTTTAATATTGCGATTAGTAACATATACATATTATAATAATTAAAATTATCATATTTTTTTGCTCTTATTTCAAACGTTTTTTTAATAATTTTTATATTTTCTGTTAACCATTCATTTGTAATTTTAGCATTAAATTTATTAGTTATATCTTTTGATAAATCTTTTAAAGTTGATATTTCCAATAAATTCATTAATTTTTTACAAATATTTATTTTTGTATATTTATTTTTTATTGTTTCTATAAATAATTTTTTTTCTATTGATTCTATCAATTTATTTTGAGTATTATAATTTAAAAATATTCGTAAATTAAAATGTTTTTTTAATAATTTATCATTTGAAACTAATTCTTTTTTAAAAATAGATAATTGTAATTTATCTAAACATAATAAATTTATTATTCTATCTTTAATTTGATCATTTGATATTTCTTTTTTATTTAATTCATCACTTTTAATGTCATAATTAAAATTTATAATATAACCATTATTTTACATTATATCAATTAAATAATTTTTTGTGTTAGTTTTTAATATAGAATCCATAAATTTATAATTATAATACATTATTCTATATGGTTTATCATCTTTTTAAACTTTCTAATTGAATAACTAATCTATTACAATATTTAAAATTTTCATATAATAAATTCAATTCATATAAAAGTTTAAATTTAAATGTTTTGTATGTTTACCAGCTAAATTTACTCTTGATGTAATAGAAATTACATTATATATTTTAGTTCATCTAATATTTGTTTAAGAAATGTTGTTTTACCTGTTCCTATAGGTGATTTTATAAAAATATATTTATATTTTAGTATTTTATAAATATCAATATTTATAAATTTTTCATTTCTAATATTTAATATCTGCTAACTTGAATAAATAATTTATATCAATTTTAGGTTCTAAATTTAAAAATATATTTTTATTTTCTTTTTTATTATATTTCTTATTAGAATTATCATATAAATCTTTTAAACAAAATCCAATTATTAGCCATTAATAATAATTTTCAGAATGATAATTTAAATTATCTAATGCTTTTTTAATTTGCAATTAATTTATATTTTTATAAATATATTTTTTATCTATTTTTTTACTATTTAATTTTATTATTCTTTCATTTTTAGTTTTGATAATATTAGGTATAACAAGTTCAACAGAATTTATATTATTTGAATAACAAATACAACAATTTAAAAATAAAAGATAATCATCATTTGGTTTATCATAATTAATACCTTTAAAAAATAATAGTTTATTATTTTTTCCAAATTTAGAACAATAAAGCATTCTAAAATATCCAATTTTATAAGGTTTTTGATCAATCAATTGTATATCATTCATAAAATAATAATTTTAGGATTATTTATTTTAAATATTTGATATAATTTAATATTTATTGACATAATTATAGATGAAATAAAATTATCTGCATATTTATAATTGTGGATTGAAAATGTGATTTTCATCAATATCAACAAAAAATTTAATTTTGGTAGCAAATGTATTATCTTCATAAAAATTAGATTCAGATTTATTATTTATTATAGTATTATAAATATTATAATAAGTATCAAAGAAGAAATTTTTAACACCATTAAAGGAAACATCAGAACTAAATAATTGATTGTTTACAATATTCTCAGTAGGTTTTTTATTAGAAGATTTAATTTTATAATTCATAATATCAAAAATATAATAAGTTTCACATTTAGATGTATTATCATTAATTTTTTAACTAACACATAAGTAATAATTTTAATGTTCATATCTTTACTAATAGCTTTAACAAGTGATAAATATTTACGTTTAAATTCACGGTTTTTATTACTAAAATATGTCCATCTAGAACATAAAAAATATTTTTTAATATCATTTTCAAGTTCAATAATTTTATTTTGTTTATCAATATTTTCATTAAGTTTATTTTAAAGTTACATAATTTAATTATTACTTTTTGAATAAAATTTTTTTGTGTCCCTATAAGTTATATAACTTATATAACTTTTTATAAAATTATATAAACATATAAATATATATATTTATATAATATGTCAAAAGTTATAACACAATATATATGTAAAATATGCAATAAACAGTATTCTAGTTATCAAAGTCTATGGATTCACAACAAAAAATTTCATAAATGTGATAGTAAGGAAAGTAAGGATATTAATAAGGAAAGTAAGGATATAAGTAAGGATATAAGTAAGGATATTAATAAGGAAAGTAAGGATGTTGGCAAGGGACCTACTAATTTAAATGTTGAATATAAAACATATATGTGTAAATATTGTAATAAAAAGTATAAACATAAACAAACAAGATGGACTCATGAAAAAAAATGTTTATTAAAAAATATAAATATGACTAATAATACAACTAATAATGCAAATATTAATATAAATAATAATATAACCGCTACTAATTATAATAATACAACCAATAATATAACTAATAATAAAATAATAATTAATAATATAGGTAATGAAAATATTTTAGATTTATCCAAAAAAGCTGTTATGAATTTATTTAATCAAGAGTTTATTTCTATTACAGCTGTTATACAATTAATTTATTTTAATGAAGATCATCCGGAAAATCATTATTTTTGCACGACTAATTTAGATAGTTATTATTCTTCTGTTTATAATACAAAAAAACAAACTATTGATAAAGATAGAAAAAAATATCTATTTGATAAAATTTTAGATAATAGTATTGAAAAATTAGAATTATTATATTCTCATTATAAACAAAAATTTACTTTTGATAAACGAAGAATTATAGAAGATAATATAAAAAATATAAATGATATCAAAATAGCTTTTTTTAATAATAAATTAAAAAAAGAATTATTTAGGCAAATTAATTTATTATCATATAATAATAAAGATTTGGTTAAATCAACGTGGGATGGGAAATTAAAAAAAGAACTGACTTTTGAAGAAGATTTAGATTTATCACCATCAGATAAAGAAAATAGTATATCTAGTGAAGATTCATCATCTGATGACAATAACGAAAGTGAATCTTTTATTAGTTAATAAATTAAAATGAATTATTAACTGATATTAAAGTTTTCGCCATTAACATCTCGTAGGAATGTTGATATTGTGGAAAAACTTAAGTTTTTTCCCGACATTAATAGCTCATGAACTATAGTAATAACTTAGCTTGTAATAATCCTATAAAATAACTAGTAATACATTTGTTAATATTTGATTTATAAATATGGGCATTTCCTAACCAAATTGTAATCATTAGAATTATTATAAAATTTTTTGAATATAATGGAAATAAATTATACACACTATCAAAATCATATGACTCTAATTTAATATTAATATTATCATTAATAATATTTAATTCTTCTATTATTTGATTATCAAAATGATCATAACCGGATAGAGCAAAAAATACTTTAGCTATATCATATTCCGGTATACCAAATAACATTGTATTACCAAAATATCCTCGCGGATCTATAAATTTAATATCATTATTTTTATGTATTAATATATTACTAAATTGACAATCGCCGTGAATTAATGAATATGTGTAATTAGATTTAGATTTAATATATTCTAATACATTAACTTCAATAATAGATAAAATTTCATCAAATGTTTTAATTTTTATATTATTTACATATTTTATATGTCTATATTCATTAATAATATGTTCTATTTCTTTGAACCTTGTAATAAGTTTATCTTTAGTTTCTATCATTAAATCTCGAGTATAGATTATTTGATTTATATTATATTCTGATTTTTTATGAATAGTATTTAATATAGTAAATATTTTAGTCAAAATATTTAGTTGTTTAGATTTGTCAATTTTATAAAATATTTTATATAATTCTTCATAATTTTCTAAATATTCCATTTCAATACAAGCTACTTTAATGTCGGGGGAAAACTTAAGTTTTTCCCCAATATTAAATTTAATATTTAATATTTTAGGAAAATATATATTAAAAATAGTAGGAGCAATATATTTATAATAATTAATTTCTTTTATTATTTTTGAATATCCATAAAGATTTATGTTCTCTTTAATAATCCGATTATTTTCGATTTTAATATTATTAAAATTTGATCCATAAGTATGACGATTTTGTAAGTCAACAAGCCTTTTGGGCTTATTAATGGCGAAAGTAAAGCTTTCGTCAACATCACGAAGGGATGTTAATGGCGAATGTAGTTCACTATCGTTAACATTTTCTTTGGAAATGTTAATATTTATGTCGGGAATAACCTTAAGTTTTTCCTCAATATCAGATTTTAAATGTTGAGTTTCGTTTTTTGCCAACATTATATAAATAAATATAAGCATTTATTTATATAAAGATTAATAGTTATTAGGTATTTATGTATAAAAATATATTACAACTAAATACAAATGAATTAATTATTAAAGAAAATACTAAATGTCCTAGTGATAAAATTTTTGTAAATTATAAAAATAAAATTTGTAAAAAACCTTGGGGTTATGAATTTATAATTTATAATAACAAAAAAGTTGGAATATGGTTTTTAAAAATTGAAAAGGACCATAAAACTTCATTACACATGCATTATAATAAAGATACCTTATTATTAACGTATAAAGGTACTGGAATTATAACATATAAAAATGATGATAATAGTATAACAAATTATATTTTAAATGAAATGGAAACCATATTTATTCCTAAATATAAATTTCATCAATTATCTGGATTAACTGATTTTGTATTTTTTATAGAAATAGAAATTTTTGATAACAATACAGAGTTTTCAGATAAAAACGATTTACTACGATTAGATGATATTTATAATCGTAATAATATTGGTTATGCATCATCGGTAGATATTTTAGATTCTTATTACGATTTAGATTTATATGATTATTTTTATTTGACGGCGGAAAGCAAAGCTTTTTCGCCATTAACAAACTCTTTGAGTTTGTTGACTAATCAAATTGATTCCATATCATTAAAAAAAAATACAGAAATTTCATCTGGAGAATTACAGCAAAATATTAATTTTGATTCAACTAATATACTAATTCATGATGTACCAAAATTTTGTGGTGAACCTTCCAGTGTATTTCCATCTGAACGATCAAACACTCCTTCCGAATTTTTAGATTATTGTAATTTTCATAAAAAATATTTAGAGAATTTGATTGAATTCAAAACTTTAAAAAATTTATGTGATATTGATTTGAAAAAAAATAATATTTTAATAGAAGGACAAATTTATATTGATAATAATATTATTAAGGAAGGCACAATAATTAATTCAAATAATGGAATAATATTAACAGATACAATTAAAGTTTTAAGTTTATATTCTTCTGATAAAAAAGAAAATGCTAAAATTATTTATAATAATCACCATTTGAATTTATTAATTAAAAATATTAAACATAACAAGATCGTATTAACATCTGGATGTTTCGATATATTACATGTTGGTCATTTAAAGACTTTAAAATTAGCCAAAGAATTAGGGGATATATTAATAGTATGTCTAAGTAATGATGAACAAATAAAAAAATTAAAAGGTAATAATAGACCTATAAATTCTTACATTGATAGAATCAATTTATTTAAAACTATAGATTATGTAGATTATATTATATTATATGAAGAAACAGATATACTAAAAGAAAAAAGTTTAGATACTATTATGAAAATAGTAGATCCATATGTTTGGGTTAAAGGTAATGATTATATAAAAGAAGAAATATTATCTCTTCATCCTCATTTAAAAAGAATTGAATTAATAAATATGATTGAAAATAAAAGTACAACAAATATAATTAATCAAATATTAAAATAATTGATATAGTAAAAAAGTATAATAATTATTATATCAATTATATATTATAATGAAATCTAATAAAAATAAATCATTATTAGGAGATGCATTATCATATCCAAAACCTAGATATCAAGGTTCGGATTCTGACCTTAGTAAGTTAAAACCTAGATATCAAGATTCGGATTCTGACCTTAGAAAGTTAGAACCTAGATATTCAGATTTAGCACATAAACAAGACTTAAGTAATATAATTATGATATCAGATCCTGAAGGATCTGATATTTTATCATTCATTCCGGATAATAAAATAGATCCCAGTACTGATTATTATGTATTAGGAGATATATTTGATTCAACTGGTTCATGGGATCCAACAAATGAAGACTTTGTAAAATATAAAAGTTATAATATTAGGAATATACTTACTTGTTTAAATAGTAATGTCAATT
>Ga0102902_1000412_pt1 | contig 16107 bp, 12 predicted proteins | sample Colrivmet1555B02_FD_78458 | JGI IMG/M metagenome (GOLD analysis project Ga0102902, IMG submission 78458) | Estuarine microbial communities from the Columbia River estuary - metaG 1555B-02 | ecosystem: Environmental > Aquatic > Marine > Intertidal zone > Estuary | place: USA: Columbia River... | reverse complement strand
CTGAAGATGAAAAAATAATATTTCATATTCCAATATCAATAAATGATATTAATAATAATTTAGTAGTTAATGATAATAAATCATCTAATAATGACCTTACTGATTTATTTATTAAAAATGAATCAGTTAATACAGATTCAAATACATTTAGCAGTGAATTAAATACAACCTTTAATCAAAATACGTATATTATAAATAATGTAAATAAAATAATAACTCATAATATCATTTTTAATAATAATACAAAATGCTGGTGGTGTAAAAATACATTTGATACACCACCAGTACAATTACCTGAAAATTATTACAATGAAACATTTTATTGTATAGGTAATTTTTGTAGTTATAATTGTGTTAAAAGTTATAACTTAGATTTAATTGATTCTGCGTTATATAAACGCGAATCGTTAATTAATTTATTATTTTTTTTAACTTATTCTAAATATAAACATATAGTATTAGCACCGCATTGGTTAACTTTAGAAGAATATGGAGGATTATTAAATATTAATGAATTTAGGAAAAATATGGTCTTTAATACTAAAGAATATACTATTTTACACCCTCCATTAATATCTAGACAGATGCAAATTGAGGAATCGTATAAAATTAATAAATTAAAAGAGGTTCATATTGATAAACTTAATAAAATATATTCAGAAATAGATTCTGAATATATTATTAAGCGTAATAAAAGTTTAACATCATCTCAATTAAATTTAGAATCTACCATGGGATTAATCAAAAAAAAATGTAAAAATACATCCTAATTATATGTTAACCTAATTATGCTAAATAATAAATTTTTTTAGAATTTTATTATTTGGCATTAAATAAAAATGTTTTGCTTTTATTTAACAGTCTCAGATATATCGATGTAAATATCAGGTTCATATTTTTTTATTTCATTTTGTAATTGATTTATAAATATATCATGATCACATTTAGATGAATCTAAAGATGAAGTTTCAAATATATAATATGGAGCAGTATTATATTTTAATTCATAGTTACATTTTATATGTTGTAAAACAGATGAAAAAATATCTTTAGTATGATTAATATTACTATTTGAAATAATACCTATCTTAGTAAGTAATTTATTTATAAAAATATTTTTTTTTTGATAATATTCTTTTAATTGTAGATATAATTGATTCCAGGATTCATCTGATGATAATGTTTTAATATGTTCATTAAGTTTGTTATCCGAAGAATTTTTTATTTCAGGTTGGCAAAAAAGCATAAATTCTTTTTTATCAAGATCTAATTTACTATAGTTTGCATAGCAAATTTCATGTAATTTTACTGTATTAATCCAAGTTTCTAAAAATGATATATTATTATTAAAATATTTTCCTAATGAGATATTAGTATTAAATTTATTATTATATTCTCGTCTTAATACATCAATATGATATACTAATTGTTTCCATAGAATATTAAAATCATAATTATAAGATAGACAAAAAGATTTTATGAATTGTTCAAATTGTTTATTTTCATTAAAATAAATTAATAATTTTTCTTGAATTAAATTCATATTATTTTGTATCTTATTATCTATTAATTCATTTGTTAAATTAAGTAAAGATAATTGTACTATTTTCGCAGTCTTATCTATATCAATTATTTTAACTACAGTATTTTTATTTAATGTTATAATTTTATTCCAACTATTTATTTTTTTTTTTTTTGTTGCATTTTGAAAATTAATAAGACCTTTATATGGATATTCTAATAAATTTGCTTTGAAAAATGATTCACCTTTTTCTATAAATTGAACAATTACTAATTCATTTAATTTAGGATCTTCTATTGAATAAAAATTCAAATTCATTACATTTATCACTTATAAATATTTTATATACTAATCATTATTTATTGATTTAAAGATTAATAAAAAAGTTTTTAATATTTTTAGAATTAATTTCTAATAGTATTATAAAAGTAAATACCTTGTAAAAAACAATCTGCTAAATCATCTTTTTTTTTATGACTTTCAAAATATGTTAACCACTCATGAAGATGTTGAATATTTTTTAAACAATAATCTATTCCTAATTTTTTTGTTAATTTATAAGTTTGAGAACTATTATTATCTGATTTTTTTTCTTTTAATTTTTTTTCATCTGTTTCACTAATAAGTTTTAATTTATTCGAAGGTGATAAAAATTTCACATATAATATAGACGAATTAGTTAATTTTTTATCTATAATACCTCGTATAAGGTAATAATCATGTAAAGTTAAGGCTATAGATTTCATTCGAGGATTTTTAAAAGAAGGTTGATTTTCAATAACAACATAATTCGCTAGTAATAGATTAGGGCGTTTTTCTAATTCCATAATTAAATTATATTTCAACTCATCAAAATTGTAATTTGTAGATTTTTTTGTTTTGATTATTTTTAATTCTGATGTTTTTTTTATATTATTATAATATTGTTTTGCATGAACTGTACAATAATATTTATTTGATTGTATAGATGTATTATGATTTTGGAATAAATATTTTCCTAGTTTAGTACAACTACCAACTTCAATAGAATTTCTAGATTTTTCTTTGTTGAAAAATGTATAATCTCTAATTTCATTAGGAGTTTCATTATCTTTTAATGCACAACTAGTTTGTGAAAATTTATAACAACATTTCTCAGTACCTTTATATTCCTGAAAATAATAATCATAAGGTTCATTAGATAAATTAATATTTTTACTATGTTTTTTACAATAATAACAATCTATATTATTAATAGTATTCATATAACTGGCTTTTAAACTACAGGATAATGAATTTGTAGGATTACCATTTTCAGTATTATGTGAATTCTTAAATGTGCATAATTTAATATCGGTATTTGTTAAATCAATATTATTCCATTCTATTATAGCCCAATGTAATTGATTATTACAATCCATTTTTTGGGTTAAAAGACAATAAGATAAATTTACAACACCAACATCAAAAGATAATATCTTTGGATATATTTGTGTCATGCTTTTAGACTAAAATAAACCTTTAAGTAGATTTATATAAAAAATGAAAAATTATTTCTAAAGAATATTATTTTTAATGATTTTAATGGCCATGATTAAATATTTAGTTAATGAATCTATTATCAATAATCAAAAAACATTTACAAAATGGGATTCAATTGAATTTATAGATTATTTAAATATTAAACAAAATGAAATTACTAATTTACCTAAAGAAATCAGTATATCCACAATGTGTGCATCATGTAAATTAAATACAAAATTAAATATATTGAATATAGAAAAATATTTGGCTCTTAACCAAGATGATATTCTAACAGTTAAAATTAATAAAGAACGCATAAGAACTTTAATTATTTCTAAACTTAAACCTAAACGTTTAAAAAAAAATGATAATAAAACTAAGAATTATTCTAATAACTATTTTTATAATCAAATTACTGTAGTTCTTAGGATTACCCATGGTTCATGCGAATATTTAAATAAGGAACCTAAAATTAATATTAAATTATTTAAAAATGGTTCTATACAAATGTCTGGTTGTAAAAATATAAAAAATATTAATATTGTATTAAATAAATTAATCTATCGTTTGAAAGAAATAAAAGCAAAGATAGAAAATGGTATAATTACTGAGAAATTATTTATTGAAGATAATCAAAATATTACCATTAAAGATTTTAAAATTGATATGATTAATTCAAATTATCAAGTTAATATGCAAATTGATCGAGCAAAATTGTATAATCTTTTATTAAAAAAAAAAATTAAATGTACTTATGAACCATGTATTCGAGCATGTGTAATTATAAAATATATTCCTCAAATTAATAATAATGAAAGTAAAGAGATAAGTATATTTATTTTCCAAAAAGGTAATATTATAATTACTGGAGCTAAATCTAAATATCATATAATATCATCATATGAATACATTAATAATATATTAACTAATCATGAAGATGATATTATTAAAAAGAACGACAAAGATGAAGAAGATATTATTTTTAATATATATGATGATATTATAAAAGATATTAATATAGGATTACTTAAAATATAATATTTTTTTGATGATATATATCATTCACTAAATGATTATCATTTAAAGTATTAATAAAATTTGAATTAATATGATAAGATGCAATTGATTCATTTTTTTGTACATTTTCTATGAATTCTTCTGATTTCTGATTATTTTCTTGATAATAATCATTATCTGGTAATATAGCAGAAAAGTCTAAATTTTGATGAGGATGTGACAAATAACTAAATAAAATAGGATCATGTAATACGACAGTTTCTTTATTAATATAAGGACCATGTAAATCTGCTTTTCCATTTGGTGTTCTATTTTTAGTTGTTTGTTCCTTTTTATCGTCAATAGTCATATTATCAGTTGCCATATGTGAAATATTATCATTTATTTCACCAACTGCATTACCTAAATAATCTTCTAATAAAGTCGTTTCTTTTTTGGTTGACTTTAGTTTATCATTTTTATCTACAACATAATTGGCCATCTGATTTTGATTTATTCTACCTTCTGGCGTCATGTGTAATAAACTTTCTTTAATTGTCGGTTTACAAATTAATTCTTTACTTTTAACATATATAGCATCAGATTTATTATTAACATGACCAATAGATATTGTATTTTCGGTAACTTCTTTTAACGTAGGTTTAGCTTTGTGATCTAAACTTCTAATATATGTCAAATCATTAAAACTTGATGAAACATTAGCAATATTCATTTTATTTTCTGTTGTTTCTTTGATTGTGTTTCTTGCTTTAAAAGTATTATCTTTAATGTAATTTAAATTATTATTGCTAAGGTTTCCTATTTGCTCAACACTATTTGTTTCTCTTAAAGTTGTTTTTGCTTTTAATTTTTTATCAATAATATAATTTTGCGTGTTAGTATTAATGTTATTTATACGATTATTTATAATCGTTGTGTTTTTTATAGTAGGCTTTAAATCATCTTGTAATGAACTATAAGTAATATATGTTTCGCCTTTAATATTAATTTCAGGTGTAGTAATTAATTGAGTTTCTTTAAGAGTTGGTCTTAATTTTTCTTTTAATTCAAGATATGATGAATGTTCAGGGGGTTTTATTTGAGATGGTAAATTATGTGATATTTCAGGCTTTTGAGTAATTTTAGCTTGATCATTATTATAGATTGGTACATGACGAATTTTTGAATCAGTATTTAAAATTAAATTATGTGATATTTCAGGTCGTTGGGTAATTTTAGCTTGATCATTATTATAAATAGGTACATGTTTATTATTAGAATTTGTATTAAGTATTAAATTATGAGATATTTCAGGTCGTTGTGTAATTTTGGCTTGATCATTATTATAAATGGGTACATGTTTATTATTAGAATTTGTATTAAGTATTAAATTATGAGATATTTCAGGTCGTTGTGTAATTTTAGCTTGATCATTATTATATATAGGAACATGCCTTATATCAGAAATTGTATTTAAAACTAGATTGTGTGATATTTCGGGCCTTATAGTATTTTTTGCTTGATCTTCATTATAAACCGGAACATTTCGATAATCAGAAGCAGAATTTAGAACTAAATTATGTGATGTACTTAATCTGTGAGATGGTTTAGATGAATAGCCAGATATAACATTATTAGCTTTAACATCTCTATTTGGGCCTAGAATATCCTTATTTTGTGTACTTTGCCTATTAGTAATAGGTAAAACCATATTATTTGAAAAAATATAATTATTTTTATTTTGAGATGCAAAATTTACTAAATTATCATTGAATAACATTTGATCTTTTAATGTTATATTAGGTTTATTTTTATAATCTATACTATAATTACTATTAATACTATTAATATTTCCGCTATCTTCATAATTTGTACTAAATCTTTGATTTTCATATACTTTATAAGCAGATGTATTACATAACATTGGTTTATTTAATACAGATGTAATCCCATGATTAATATCATTTAAAAAATTTTCTTTTTTAGATTTCTGATAATAAGATTTTTCTTTATTAGGAGCATCACCGTAAGAAATATTTAATTTAGGACCAGGTAAATAATTTTCTTTTTCATTTCTTTGAGTTTTAATATCAGTGAATTTACCCTTTACAAAACTTTTAGTAATAGTACTTTTGGAAGGTAATAAATCTGCTATTGTTTGTTCTCTAAAATCTTGTAATTTATAAGTGGTTAAGGCTGGGTCAGGAGCACGAACTTCACCTATTTTTATAGTTTCTAAAGGTTTATTAAGGTATGATACCTTTTGATTAATTTGACTACGAAGTGTATCAATATTTTGAGGATTTACTCTATAAACGGCATAAGTTCCTCGTTGATTTTCATTTTCTAGTCCTGGTTTAATTCGTAAATTATTATCAAAAGGTAAATTCCCATAATTATTTTTATTTGATGGTAAAAATCTATTTTCTATTGCATTTGTTATAGAGGGTATACCATTAATCCAACTTAAATCAGCAATTGGTTTAAATAAAGGATATTTTTCTTTTTTTTCAGTATAATTTGAAAATGAACCTGTAAATAATTCTAATCTTCTATGATTTCTAGTTTTATTACGTATATTACTTATATCTCGACGAGATGTATTTGGCGTCATATTATTATGATTAAATGAATCATTATTTATCACATCATAATGCATATCTGTATTTTGAAAATTAGAATAAGCATTTCTAAATTCCATTTCTCTTTGTAAATTTTTATTTAAACCTTTAGTATCATTAAATGATATAGGATTTTTTACATTATCAAATTTTAATTCATCAAATTGTAATAAATATTCTGGTTTATTATTATTATTTTGTAAATTTAAAATTTGTTGCATTTCTAATTTATCAATTGTATTTTGAATATTTGTATTATAAACAAAATTTAAATCATTATGTTTAGGACTTAATATATTATTAGTATTTTGTATCATTTATTAAATACATTTATAAAAAAACATTTATTAAATACATTTATAAAAAAATATTTATAAAATAACATTTATAGAACAACATTTATAGAACAACATTTATATAAAACATTAAAATTATTTTTATGTAATTAATAGCATACATACGAGCATGTATATGGTTTACTATTTTTAACTTCTTTTGGGAAGACAGATCCGTCATCCCAAGGAGTTTGTTCATGCATAACATACATATCTTTTGAATATAAACGAGAATTTAATCCAATTTTATCATAAATTTCTTGGATAGTACATTGTGGATTAATAGACAAATAAGGTTGTATTTGATAATATGTTAGACTCATACTGCGATAATAATCTAGAGGAAAAGTAAAACGTGTATCTTCTGGAATTAATTTTTTTGAACAATCATTTTTATGATGAATTTTTGGACATGAAAGTTTAGATTGTAAATTATTATTGTCGATAGCACTATTGCAAATTTCAACTTTTTTTGAGTTGGTGTCTTTAGATAATCTATGACTCCGCCAAGATAAATTTGATTCTGTCATTGCCATATCTCCAAAAGTTAAATCATATAAAGGTTTTACCAATGATACATCAGATTTAGCACCAATAGGTCCAAAATCTGAAAAACATTGGTTTATATTTTCAGGATAAGATTCAAATAATCTATAATCTCCAGGGGCAATACTTCTATTAGTATCTTGTTTGAAAGCATCTGAATCATATTTAGTCCTATTAAATGACATTATATATATTATAATATAAAATATTTAAATTATAATATATTTATACACAATTTTAAATTTATAAATACTTTAATTATTCATAAGATCTAATTATTATCTTAGTATACAAAATTTAGATAGCCATAACTTTTGTTTGGTGAGAATTTAACATTGGAGTTATGGGACGATCTATATTATTAGGAGTTATATAATGAATATTTTCACATATTCTTGCAGGTGAAAATGCTGCTGGGGTGAAATTATTATTAGGATTATATTTTTTTGAAGGACATAGAGTCCCTAACCGTTTTAATCCAAATAATTCATTTTCAGTATCAGCACGAATACTAAAATCTAAACTATTAGCATGATTACCCACAGGACATTGTTTATTTAGTTCATATTTACCTTTATATAAATAATAATCTAAAGGACTTGTACTTTCTTTTAATTCTATAGCATAGGAACATTTATCATAAATTAACCGATTAGAACTCATAGTATATAATTATATTTAGAAATAAAAATTTATATTTTTATTTTCAAAATCCATTGATATAATAATATTTGGGCATAACCTTCGCGTATCAAATTGGTCGCAACATATTTTTCATATATTAATTCTTTTAATAAATATTTAAATTGTTTGGTGTCAATTTTAGTTTGCATATTAATAATTTTATAAATTAAATATTTGATTTCTAAACTTAAAACCCATTGTAAATTTATATCATTAGCATAATTGATAAAAGGTATTAAATAGTATAAGATTATATCTAATTTACATTTAGGACAACCTAAATCATAATTTAAATCATAAATTATTTCTTCTTTAATTATATCAATATAAGTATTTCTACTTATTTCATTTAATGAATCTAGTAATTTATCAAGATATTTGATTATATCATATATAGTTATAAATTGAACTATATTATTTTTTTGAGTTTTATAATATAAATCTGAATATCTAATTGAACTATTTACATTAAAATCTAAATATTTTGATAACCATTTAAGATATTTTAGATTATAACTGGAATCGTTAGAAAACTCGCGATTTTGTAGAGAGTTGATGTCATTATAATTTTCACATATATATTTTTCAATTAGTACTATATCTATTTGATCACCTTTATTTGTATATTTTTTACCCTCCCTAAAAATTAAATGTTTTTTCATATCTGCTCCATATAAAAGTAAAAAACTAATCATATTCGGATCGGTTTCTAGACATGCATATTCTAATAAAGTATGTCCATTAGCATTTATTTCATCAATAGAAGCTCCTAAAATTAAAGCTTCTTTTATAAATCTGGTATCACCGTATTTAATAGCATAATGTAAAGCAGTTAATCCATTGTCATTATATAATTTAAAATCTATCTCACCATATTTAAATTGTTTCATATAATTAATCTCTCCTGTTTCTATTATATTAAATAAATTTAATGGTTCAATAGTTGTCTGATGAATTGAATTATCTTTTGAATCTTTTATTTGTGTATCAAAAGGTTTATTTATTAAATATAAAATGGATAATGTTATATATTTTATACATTCATTTTCTGTTTCCTCTAATAATTCCCAATATTGAATTTTATCAGTTTGTTTAACAATATTAACACATTTAATACATTGTTTAAAATATTCTAAAGATTTATCTATATCAGAATCATAATATTTTTTTGCAGTTAGGTACGATTTTAAACATTTTGTTAAATGATTTTGTTTTGAAACATCCATATTATTATTTAATTTAAAATAATTTATATTAAACGGTTTAAAAAAATACAAAAGTTACATTAAACATGATTTAATTTAAATATCATCTTTAATATATCTGATTATATTACTGTTTATATATCTATTTATATATCTTGATTATATTAGTTTATAACAGTTTATAATTATTTAATCATACCAATAGCTTCCTCCTAGTCGTCAAAAGATACTTTATAATTCTTAATATTAGTTTTATATTAGTTTATAATAGTTTAATAGGAGGGTTGATAAAAGAGTTGTTATATAAATTATTAATATGTAAAGGTTATAGGTTGAGACGTTGATTCCGAATGATTTATTATATTATTTGTTTTTCGCGTTGAGATACCTCCTCGTGGTATAGGCATTACAATATGTGTAGGATCTTGATAATTTTTATTTAAATATTGATATTGATAATCAAACATTTCTTCTGCTTCCTTATTTTGTTTATATAATTTTGTTTCTGAACGTGTTTGTTCTCCTTGTCTTATTTCATTAGATATGTTTAAATTACCAAAACCACGTCCAGGTCCAATATCACCTGGATAATAATAAGATTGTTCATAAATTTCTAAATTTCGTTTATTTTTATTATTATTATTATTATTTTTATCAAAAGTTAAATTCGTTTCTGTAGCAACAATATCTACTAATGGTAGTGTTGGTGTTAATAGTATTTGTGATGAGTAATTTGATAATATTTTATTATCAAAAAATTTAGCTTTTTTATATAAATTATCCATTAAAATCTTTAAGATAAAAATTATTTATATATTTTTTCTTTTACATTATTTATTTTATAATATAGATACATCTAAATAGCTATTAATTCTAAAGGAGTTAATATTTACAATGAATACCATTTATTTGCCATTGATAGATAAAAAATTTAAGTTTTTCACCGTAATTATCGACGTTGATAATGCGGATCTCTATATTTTAGGCAATTTTTTCCTAATGTTTTACATAAACCACTATTTTCCATATTATAACACCAATTAGCAAATTGTACTTGGTTATTAACTATAGATGTATTTGGCATAGTATAAAAATTACGATCGGATATATATTTACCCCAAATATCTGTTAAATCTGTATATAAAATAGAACGGAATTGTTTTCGAATATCGTTTTTAACATCATCATAATTACAAGCAGGTAGTCTTTCTACTAAGTTTTCTGTATTCTGTGATTTTACATCAATTATTGTTTGCTTATTAAATGCATCACCCAAAGTATAATTCATAAAAGGATTATTTAAAGTTGGTTTTGAACATAAATTTTTTGAAATATTATTATTGAGCAAAACATCAACTGGTATTTCATTAGAATTATTCGAAATAGTATTATCACCAGAAACATCATATAGTACTTCAGAAGCAGTTGTTGTTTGGTTTATATTATTTAATGATAAATAGTAACTAAATAAAAATAATATTAATGGTAGAAATAACAATATTTTATTCAGATTTAATAAAATAATCATAAAAACTATATATAAAGCTAATCTAGCAATTAAATTAACTCCATATATATGAGTTAATTTTCCAAACGGATAGATTTGATCAAGATTTATAAAGAGTATACTTGGATTTTTAAACCAATATTCTTCTGAATTATTTTTAGGCAAATATATGTCGTTGATTTTATTCATATATTAATGTTTGAAAATTATATTAAAAACTTATTTTTAATTTGTAATTAATGAAAGATAATAATGCTTGGGTTGAAAAATACAGACCAACCAAATTAGATGATATTTGTTCTCAAGAAAATATAATTACTGCTTTAAAATCTAGTTTAATTAATAAAAATATACCTCATTTAATTTTTTATGGTCCATCTGGATCGGGAAAAACTTCAACTATTTTAGCTTTAGCACGAGATTTATTTGGAGAAAGTAATTGTAGTAATAGAATTATTGAATTAAATGCTTCAGATGAAAGAGGTATTAATATTATTAGAGATAAAATAAAAATATATGCAAAACAAGCTGTTAAAGATTTAGCCATAGGACCACCATGGAAAATTATAATTTTAGATGAAGCAGATACTATGACAATTGATTCACAATTTGCTTTAAGGAGAATAATGGAACAATATGCTAAAATAACACGATTTTGTATTATTTGTAATTATTATAATAAAATTATTGATCCAATCATATCACGTTGTTCGCTATGTAGATTTAAACCTATTAAATCTGATGAAATGATTGAAAAATTAAAATATATCTGTAAACAAGAAAATATTTTATGTGATTATAAAATATTAAATAAAATTAATTTTATAAGTCGAGGAGATTTACGTAAAGCTATTAATTTATTACAAAAATGTTATAGTATGGAATGTAATATTTTATATCATATACAGGAAAAGACTTTACCTATTCCTCAAGAAGTTCCTATGAAAATTGAGATTGGATCGATAGAAAATAATTTATATTTATTTAATAATAATTCTGATATCTCTATGAATACTATTGGATATACAGATACAAATAAAAATGATATCTTAAATGAATTATCCGGTTTATTGCCTGATAAATTATTTAATGAATTTATGTATAAAATATTAAAAAAAGATATTAATAATGTACACTTAATATTAAATTATATATATCGCGAAGGTTATTCTATCATTAATCAAATATTATTATTTCATCATTATATTATTAACTCTAATTTAACTAGTTGTCAAAAATCTGCCATTTTATGTAAATTAGCGGAAATTGATCAAAATCTTATTAAAGGAAATGATGAATATATTCAATATTTAAATTTAATTTATTATATAATGATAATAACTTAAAGATATCCAATACTCTATTATTATATGGCCTATTTGCCTTGGATAGAAAAATATCGACCTAAAAAAATGTGTGATATTATAAGCCATGATCAAAATATAGAAACAATTAAAAAATTATTATTAAATAACGCATTACCGCATTTATTATTTCATGGATCTTCAGGAACAGGAAAAACTTCAACTATAATGACTTTAGCTAATGAAATTTACAGTAATAATATACGTTTGATGGTTATGAAACTAGATGCATCTGATGATAGAGGTATTAATTCTGTGCGGGAAGATATTAAAGGGTTTGCAGAAAAATCAAATATGTTTATTAAAGGAATAAGATTAATAATTTTAGATGAAGCTGATTCCATGACTTTCGATGCTCAATTTGCCCTTCGTAGAATTATTGAAAAATATTCATCAACAATACGATTTTGTTTAATATGCAATTATGAAAATAAAATTATTCCAGCTATCCGTTCACGATGTGCTAATTTTAGATTTAGTAATATTGATCCTTATCATATTAAAATTAAACTCAAACAAATTTGTGACTTGGAAAAATTATCCTATGACAATGGTCTTATTGATACTATCGCTTATCTATCAAATGGAGATTTACGGAAAGCAATTAATATATTACAAACTAATGCTATGCAATATAATTATTTAACAATTGATACATGTTATGAAATTGTTGGTATTCCAAAAAAAAATAATATTCAAATTATTTTGAATATATTATTTGATAAAACAAAAAATTTTAATGATTCATATAATATTATAAAACCTATTATTACCGATAATGGTTATGCACTATCTATAGTACTAAAAGAAATTATTTATTTAATTATAAATGATATAGAATTATTAAAAAATTCATGCAAATTAATTATCGAATTAGCTAATTTAGAAAACATGGTTACTAAATCGACATTTAATGATATTTATATTTCATGTTTGATTGGAACTTTTAAAAAATAATTTATATTATTTTTGAATATCTATAAAAAATTGAACAAGAATAATATTAAAATTATAATATCTATATATTTAATGTCTTTTGATCAACAAATTCAAGAATTTCAATCATTAATTAATAATGACTGGATTACATTAATTCAATGTTCTAAAAATATATATGATGTTATATTTTATTGTAAAATTTCTAATAAAAATTTAAATTTGTATGAACTTCAATTAACTACAGATTTTGATACATTTTGTTATTTAAACAATGTAGTCAAAAATATAAATCAAGAAAATATAAATCAAGAAAATATAAATCGAAGTTTTAATACTCATATTAAAAATTTTAATATAATAATTATTTTTAAAAAAAAGACACCTTCTATTATTTTTGAAGAACTTTATAAGACTTTATTACCACAATTATCTATATCAAATGATCAACATAATATCAAACATATTTATAATGATCCTTTTTATATTGATTATAAATTAGATATTTTTACTAAATATCCTATAGATTATATTGAATTTGAAAAAAAATTAAATGCTATTTTATTAGAAAAAGATAAAAAAAGTAATAAATTATTTACAATGACACAAATGAATAAATTAATTGTAGAAGAAATACGAACAATTAATCATAATAAATTATATAATCATTATATTATAGTTAATACCAATAATCCTTATATATTTATCATACGGCTTAAATTTAATAATAATCCTATTAAAAAAATCTTAGATCTTATTAAAACTAAATATAACTATGATTATATTGAATTAAAAATAACATTAAATTCAGATTCTTATCCATCCGTTCCACCTAAACTTGATTATATTAAACCTCATATTACTGATGAATTACTTATGGGATTATTAGATTTAAATATTTTAAAATTAGAAAATTGGAATTCTACAATTACCTTAGAATATATTATTTTGAATATTGCTCAACAATTTGAAATTATCGGCTATAAATATATATTAGAAGAACATGAATTAAATAAGCAAGATTTTGCATTCAATAAATTATATTATGAAATTATAAAATTATTAAGTATCACAAAAAATGATGTATTACATAAAATTCTACTAAAAATTGATATTCCAAAATTTAAAGATTTTAATAGAATTAAGAAATATTGGAAAGAAGGTACAGGTTACGGTACCGATGACACTACTAATTTGAATAGTAATATATATTTAGAAAATCAAGATAATCAAAAAAAAGAAATCATTAGTATTTTAAAAAATATTATTGAATATATAAAAGATAATAGCTTTGAATTTAATAAAGATGATAATATTAAAAAATTATTATTAGCATTTTTTAAAAATCAAATTAATGGTATTAACTTATTAGAAATTGAAAATAATAAAGAAATGTATAGTCATATTTTTAATATGTTAGAAATTTGTAATATCAGTACAGATAACTTATTTTTAATTACCTTAGGTAATTATCTTTCTAATTTATATGAAGAATTAGATATACTAATAAAAAATTCACAAACTTACGCTCATAATATATTTTTATTACATTTACATTGTATAGCAGAATTTTATTATAATAAATTTATTTCTTCTACACAAAATTATATCAATTCCGAAGAGAATAATTTGATAGATGATGATATCAAACTTGAATATTGTAAAATTATGAAGAAATTACAATTTGGAATATTTGAATTATCAGATCATCATAAATTTTCTAATTTTAAATCTAATAAACCTACACAACAAGCTATTATTAGAATATTATCAGAAATATCAAGTTTTAAATCTAGTTTACCATTAAATTGGGAATCATCAATTTGGGTTCGAATTCCAAAAGATAATTATAATATCTTTACATTTTTAATCAGTGGTCCAAATAATACACCTTATGAAAATGGACTATTTGAATTTCATGCTCATTTTCCTGTTGATTATCCAGCTACAGTCCCTCAAGTATTATTATATACAACTGGAGGTAATACTGTGCGTTTTAATCCAAATTTATATAATACAGGAAAAGTATGTTTGTCTTTATTAAATACATGGAGTGGACATGAAGAAGAAAAATGGAATCCTAAAACTTCAACTTTTTTACAAGTAATGATTTCAATTCAATCTTTAATTTTTGTAGAAGAACCATATTTTAATGAACCTGGATGGGAAAAAGATATGCATACATCTAAAGGTAAAGAAAGATCAAATATATATAACGAAGATACATATCCTCATACAATTAAATTAGCTATGATCGATATGTTAATTCATCCACCACAAGGTTTCGAAGAAATTATAAAACAACATTTTAAATTTAAAAAAAATGAAATAATGAATACAATAACTAAATGGAATAAAAATGCAAAAAATCCCTGGAATAAAACAGAAATAGAAAAATATTCTACTCAATTAAATTTATTAATTAAAGATTTATAAATTTAACCTATATAAATACATTATTATAATTTCAATGTTTATTTATTCTAAATCAGATATCATAAAATTTAAAAATATTGATGAAATTATATTGATTATGCAATTTTTTTGTCACAAAAATTTGCATGTAATAAAGAAATTAAATATTGTTTAAATCAAAATATGTTTATTAAATGAAAAAATTTATACAGACAGTGAATTATCTAATACAAAAGTAACTGATAAAATAATACAGATTAATCTTAATAAAAGATTAGAATATAAAGATATTTTTGAATTGAAAGGATATATTGTATTTGCAAATTGTGATATTTATTTAGATATACTTTATTAGATCAAGAAAAAATAATGATAGTTTTATTAATATATGAAAATAATAAAATATATGGTCCTAGATATGATAGTTAAGATACTTGGATATTTCATAGTAATTATATATTATAATAATAATG
>Ga0102902_1000363_pt1 | contig 17285 bp, 18 predicted proteins | sample Colrivmet1555B02_FD_78458 | JGI IMG/M metagenome (GOLD analysis project Ga0102902, IMG submission 78458) | Estuarine microbial communities from the Columbia River estuary - metaG 1555B-02 | ecosystem: Environmental > Aquatic > Marine > Intertidal zone > Estuary | place: USA: Columbia River... | reverse complement strand
CGGGATGCCGGTGGGGCCGTTGGCGGTACTCGACGAGACGGCGTTGTCGCTGTCCGTGCAGGTACTGGACCAGACCCGCTGTGATTACCAAGCCATGGGCAAAACCTATCAGGCCAGCGCTGGCGAATTGCTGGTCGAGCGCATGGTAAAGGTGCACAACCGCAGCGGACGGGCTGCGGGGGCGGGGTTCTACGATTACCCCGAAGGCGCGAAAAAGCAGTTGTGGCCCGATCTGAAGACGCTATTTGAACGACCCGATGCGACGGTTGACATCCCAACCATTCAAGACCGCATTTTGTATCGACAAGCGGTCGAAACGGCGCGCTGCCTCGACGAAGGCGTCCTACAAAGTGTGTATGACGCCAATATCGGGTCCCTATTTGCGGTGGGGTTTCCCACTTGGACCGGGGGCACCATGCAGTTCATTTACGGGCAAGGCATAGGGGCTTTTGAGGCCAAATGCGCGGTTCTAGCCGATCAGTTTGGCGCCGGTTTTCACTTGACCGAGTCAGTTAAAGCAACCATCGCCCGATTCAAGCCGGTTTATGAGTCGTGACTCGTTTTGGCACTGTTTTCGACTTTTATGTCGATTGCAGGCGTCAATTTAGTCAAAAATTCAGCTATTGGTATAGATACTAATTTTTAATTAGTGGCATGTCATGCCAAAATCGCAGTTTCCAATAACCACAGGAGCAACTATGAAGAAACTTTTCACCGTTACCGCGCTGACGGCGGCACTGATCGGTGCAGCACACGCTGACACCATCAAGATCGGCGTCGCGCTTGGCTTCACCGGCCCAGCGGAATCCTTGGCGGGCCCTATGGCGGCTGGCGCTGAAATGGCTTTGAAAGAGGCCAGCGACAGCGGTGCCTTTTTGGGCGGAACAAAAATCACTGCCGTTCGTGCAGACAGCACCTGTATCGATGCCGCAGCAGCGACAGCCGCTGCTGAGCGTTTGGTGAGCTCTGAGCAAGTCAAGGCGATCATCGGTGGTTTGTGCTCCGGCGCGACAACAGCGATGCTCAAGAACGTGGCCATGCCCAAAGGCGTCGTGTTGTTCTCGCCTTCCGCGACATCACCTGCGTTGACCACTATCCCTGACAACGACCTGTTCTTCCGTGCCTCGCCCTCAGACGCGCGTCAAGGTCAGATCATTGCGCAAATGCTGAAAGAAAAAGGCATAAAGTCAGCCGCATTGACATACACCAACAACGACTACGGCAAGGGTTTGGCTGACAGCATCAAAACGAACGTCGAAGCCACGGGTGGCAAGATCACGATTTACGCTTCGCACGAAGACGGTAAGGGTGACTACACCGCCGAGGTGGGCGCGCTGGCCTCTGCCGGTGGTGACATTCTGATCGTTGCGGGCTACTTGGACCAAGGCGGGCGTGGCATCATCCGCTCTGCGCTGGATACCGGTGCGTTTGAACGCTTCTTCCTGCCTGACGCCATGATCGGCGATAGCCTGACCGCCGCAATCGGCAAGGGTTTGAACGGCTCATTCGGCGTGGTTCCAGGAACCGACAGCCCGGGCGCTAAGCAGTACACCGGACTGGCCGCCAAGGCTGGCTTCAAAGATGGCCCTTACTCGCCAGAGTCATACGACGCAGCTGCACTGACCATCCTCGCGATGCAGGCCGCTAAGTCAACCGACAGCAGCAAGTTCAAGAACAAGGTTTTTGAAGTCGCTAACGCACCCGGCGAAAAAATCTACCCCGGACAACTTGCCAAAGCCTTGGCAATTTTGGCCAAAGGTGGTGACATCGATTACGTCGGTGCATCGGCTGTTGAATTGATTGCCCCAGGCGAAAGCGCCGGTAGCTACCGCGAAGTCGTCGTCAAGGGCGGCAAATTCGAGACCGTCGGCTACCGTTAATTTGAGCCGAGTGGGGCGCTGCGCGCCTCACCTCAGTCGACACATGAATGGCCCGGACCGCTACAGGTCTGGGCCGTTTATTTTATCTATCCCATGATTGAAGTTAAAAACCTCAAGATGCACTTCGGTGGCATTCATGCCGTCGACGACGTGTCGTTATCGCTACAAACAGGGCGGATTACCGGGCTGATTGGCCCCAACGGTGCGGGCAAGACAACGCTGTTCAACGTGATTGCCGGGCACTACAAACCAACATCGGGTCACGTGTACCTCGATGGCGAAGACATTACCGGTTTGGAGCCCCACCAGTTGTTTGCCAAGGGGATGCTGCGCACCTTCCAAATTGCGCACGAGTTTTCCACCTTGAGCGTTCGCGAAAATTTAATGATGGTGCCTGGTAATCAATCAGGGGAGCGCCTGATTGACGCTTGGTTACGCCCGAATCTTGTCAAAGAAGAAGAAGCGCGTGTGCGTGAGAAGGCTAACGATGTGATCCGATTCCTGGAGATCGAACACGTCGCTGACGAGCTCGCCGGGAATTTGTCGGGTGGTCAAAAAAAGCTGCTCGAATTGGGTCGCACGATGATGACCGATGCCAAGATTGTCTTCTTGGACGAGGTCGGTGCCGGTGTTAACCGCACGTTGCTGAATACCTTGGGTGACGCCATCATTCGGCTGAACAAAGAGCGCGGCTACACCTTCTGCATGATAGAGCACGATATGGACTTCATCGGACGTTTGTGCGAGTCGGTCATTGTGATGGCCGAAGGGCATGTCTTGGCGCAAGGCACCGCTGCCGAGGTCACTGCGAATGAGCAGGTGATCGAGGCCTATCTCGGGCGCGGTCTCAAAAATAAGACGGGAGCAAAGTCATGAGCTTTCTAATCGGCGAAAGCATGACAGGCGGCTACGGTGCCGCCGATATTCTGAATGGTTGCACGATTGCGGTTGAGCGCGGTGAAATCGCAGTGATCGTGGGACCAAACGGTGCGGGTAAATCAACCGCTATGAAGGCGTTGTTCGGCATGCTCAAGTTGCGGGCAGGCACGGTCAAACTCGAAGGTCAAGACATCACCGGACTAACGCCACAGGATCGTGTGGCAATCGGTATGGGCTTTGTGCCACAAACCCACAACGTGTTCACCTCGATGTCTGTTGAGGAGAACCTTGAAATGGGGGCGTTCCTCCGCAAAGATGATTTCAAAGATACGATCGCGCAGGTTTACGATCTGTTCCCGATTTTGAAAGAAAAGAGGCGGCAACCAGCGGGTCAACTATCGGGCGGACAGCGCCAGCAAGTTGCCGTCGGACGCGCCATGATGACGCAGCCTAAAGTCCTGATGCTTGATGAGCCGACTGCTGGCGTATCACCGATCGTGATGGATGAGCTGTTCGACAGGATCATCGAAATCGCTCGAACCGGTATTGCGATACTGATGGTCGAGCAAAACGCAAGACAAGCGCTGAACATCGCCGATAAGGGCTATGTTCTGGTGCAAGGTAGCAACCGTTACACCGACACAGGGGAGGCGCTGATGGCCAATCCCGATGTGCGCCGAACCTTCTTGGGGGGTAGGTAAATGCAAGACTTCCTGAATGGGTTGATGCTCCTCAGCAACTTCCTTATCGTTCCTGCGACCGCCTACGGGAGTCAACTGGCGCTTGGCGCGCTTGGTGTCACGCTGGTCTACGGCATTTTGCGATTTTCTAATTTCGCACACGGCGACACCATGGCCTTTGGCACCATGGTTGTGATTCTGGTCACCGCCTTGTTTCAAAAGATGGGTATCAGCATTGACCCCTTACCGACGGCATTGTTGGCGATTCCTTTTGGTATCGCTGCGACGACGCTAATGGTCTTGATATCGGATCGACTGGTCTACCGCCATCAACGCAAGGTCAAGGCCGCGCCGGTGGTATTCCTGATTTCATCGATCGGTTTGATGTTTGTTTTGAACGGCTTGGTGCGATTTGTGATCGGCACTGGGGATCAGCGCTTCAGTGACGGGGAACGCTTCATTATTCGATTTGGGGAGTTCAAGGAACTCACGGGTTTAGACGAAGGTATCGCGTTCAAGACAAGCCAAGGACTGACCATTCTGACGGCCATCATCGTCGTTGCGGCATTGTTCTGGTTTTTGGAGCGTACGCGTGCCGGTAAATCGATGCGTGCGTATTCAGACAACGAAGATCTGGCGCTCCTTTCAGGTATCAGCCCAGAGCGCGTGGTCATGATCACCTGGATTTTGTCCGCGACTTTGGCAACGATCGCCGGTACCCTTTACGGCTTAGACAAAGGTTTCAAGCCGTTCACATACTTCCAATTGCTGCTTCCCATTTTTGCAGCGGCGATTGTTGGCGGCTTGGGTAACCCGTTGGGTGCCATTGCGGGTGGATTCGTCATTGCATTTTCAGAAGTGACCGTCACATACGCCTACAAAAAATTTCTAACGTACTGGGTCCCCGAAAGTTGGGCACCGGAGGGGTTGGTGCAACTGTTATCAACTGATTACAAGTTCGCCGTGTCCTTTGTGATTTTGGTTTTGGTCCTCTTGTTTAGGCCAACAGGTATTTTTGCGGGGAAATCCGTATGACGATTACAAAACAACAAGCACCGCTGGCATTCGCCTTTATGGCCCTTGCGTTGGTGATGGTCGGCGTATTCCAGAGTTGGTCTCTTTCGCTCACCATTCTCAATTACTGCCTGATCGCCTCCATCATGGCACTCGGTCTGAACATCCAGTGGGGTTACGCCGGGTTGTTCAACGTCGGTCTGATGGGTTTTGCTGCGCTCGGTGGGATATCGGCCGTATTGGTCAGCATGAAACCGGTGCCGGAGGCTTGGGCGCTTGGCGGCGCTGGAATTGGGTTAGGCGTATTGGTAGCCGTCGCGACCATATTTTTGGCGGTCGGTGCGTATCACCGATTACCCAAAGGCTACATCCGTGGTTGGGGGATGGCCGTTATCGTGATCGGCGGGTACTTTGCGGCACGCTACTTTTTTGACCCTGCGACCAATTTGATCGAGTCGGTCAACCCAGCACAAACAGGTTTCTTGGGTGGCCTGGGCTTGCCAGTGCTGTTGTCTTGGGTGGTCGGTGGGGTGCTCGCTGCGAGTGTGGCGTGGGTGATTGGAAAAGTCACGTTGGGATTGCGCTCCGATTATCTGGCGATTGCCACACTGGGTATCTCCGAGATCATCATTGCCGTTCTCAAGAACGAAGAGTGGCTAACCCGCGGTGTAAAAAACGTTAACGGTATTCCGCGACCAACGCCTTATGAATACGATCTGCAGCAGCTGGCTTGGGCCCAAGACTGGGCGGCGTGGTTTGGAGCTGATTTGCAGGACTTCACTTCAATTTATGTGAAGCTGTGTTCTGCGGCGCTGGCGTTGGTGATGCTTGGCATTCTTTACTGGCTATCGCAGACTGCGATCAAATCGCCATGGGGCCGTATGATGCGCGCCATTCGCGATAACGAGACCGCTGCGCAGGCGATGGGTAAAAACGTGACCGGACGGCACCTCCAAGTCTTTATCCTTGGGTCCGCCGTGGTAGGTATTGCGGGGGCGATGATGACCTCATTTGATGGTCAATTCACGCCCACAACCTACAACCCCTTGCGATTCACTTTTTTGGTCTGGGTGATGGTCATCGTGGGCGGGTCAGGCAACAACTTGGGGTCAATCGTGGGCGGTTTCTTAATCTGGTTCTTCTGGGTTGAGGCTGAACCGTTGGGCTACGCCTTGCTGAGTTTCCTGACATCAGGGCTTGCTGAAGACAGCGAGTTAAGGTCACATTTGCTCGATAGTGCGGCACACATGCGCTTGATTACCATGGGGCTCATCCTGCTGGTCACAATCCGCTTCAGACCCCGCGGGCTATTGCCCGAGCAGTCCCAGCAAACGCGGTCGCATTAAAGGCGAGTTAGACGCTCAGTTCCGTCAAAAGGGTGAGCATGGCGGCGTTGCGCGGCAGCCGCTCGCGCTCTGGCGGACATAGTGCTGTGATGCGGGTGCCAAAGCGGGTGATTGGGGTCCACTGCGGCAGCACCTCAACCAGTTGGCCGGTTTCAAGGGCCTCACGGCAGAGGTAGTCCGGCACCAAAGCGACCCCCAGGCCTTCAAGGCACGCGGTCAAAACGGCCTCGGGGTTGTCAACATGGTAGCGGCTCGCAACCTCCACCACCTCCAGGCGCTTGCCGCGCTGCAATTTCCAAATGTGGTCGGACGAGTCTTTCCAGTAGAACAGGCTCGGTATCGATGCCAGGTCTTTTGGTTGTTTGATATCAGGGACTTTGTTGAGAAAGCCCGGTGCCGCCGCCAATAGCCAGACGATTCGGGATAACTCAAATCGGGTGGATTTAAGCAAATCCTCTTCTGCGCTCCAGCGCAGGGCAATGTCGAAACCCTCGTATGCCATATCGACTAAACGGTCGGATAGTGTGAGTTCGATCTCGATCCCGGGATGCTGCAACAGAAATTTCGGTAGGCTCTTAGCCAGTACGCGCTGTCCCCACGAGACGGGTGCCGTTAGGCGTATCTTGCCCACCAATTCATGGCGCATCGCATTGATCTCTTCCTCAGCAGCGCGCATCTCGCCAATTATTTTCAGCGCGCGTGGGAGGTATGCCTCACCGGTTGGCGTGAGCGCAATGCGGCGTGTGCTGCGACTGAAAAGGGTGGCACCCAGATGGGTCTCCAGCTGTCCAATTCGCTTGCTGACCAGACCCTTTGCGATGTTCAGGGTCTTGGCCGTTTGAGTCACGCTCAGTGTTTCAGCGACTGTGACAAAGGTGGCTATGGTTTCGAGAGAGATCATCACTGTTTCCAATAGGTGAACAATCGGTTGCCATTTGAATATCTATCCAGCTTCAAGTCAAGAAACCACACTGATACCCAATCCGGTGCGGTAGATGCTGGATTAATTCAAAGGAGACAAACATGAAAATTTACGCTGACCCCATCACGGTGAATTGCAGAAAGGTACTGGCTGGCTTGAAGCTGATCGGCGCCGATTATGAGCTGGTCCATGTGGACTATTTCAAGGGCCAACAGAAGGAGGCACCCTACCTAGCAATTAACCCCAACGCATCGATCCCTGCCATGGTGGAGGGCGATTTTGTTCTCTGGGAGTCCAACGCCATCTTGCAATACGCAGCCGATAAGCATGGCAATGCCACGGCATACCCCACCGACTTGATTACACGGGCTGACATCAACCGTTGGTTGTTGTGGGAGTCGTCAAGCTGGTTCCCAAGCTGCTATGTGTATTTGGTTGAAAACTGCGTGAAACCTATTCTGGGAGCCGAACCGGATCCCGCGGTGCTCGACGCACAAGCAGATAACTTTCACAAGCTCGCTGGTATTCTTGACAAGCGCTTAGCGCAACACCAATGGATTAGCGGCACCCCAAGCCCAACCATCGCTGATGTTGCGCTGGCTGCGCCCATGCATTTGCACGGTTGGCAGCAGTTGCCATTGGCAGCGCATCCGCATCTCTCGCGTTGGCTGAAAGACGGGGTTGAACAGCTGACATGCTGGTCTGAAACGACCGTGTATGAAGGCTTCACGACCCAAGCCCCTGTTAACGCCTGATTTTCTCTAATTGCTTCGACACCATGAACACAACACACACCACGACGCGCGCGCACATGAACTACTCAGAGAGTGAGGGGCGTGTGCTGGCGCATTACTTTTACGACCCAGGTCCAGACGCTGAATTCACCGCTGCTGGCACGGATGTCAGGGAAGTGCCTGTGGAGAGTGCGTGGGGTATCAAGGACCGTCTTAGTGTGGATAAAGAGGGGTTCGAACTGCATTCGTTTGACCCCTCTTTTCAAGCGTTCGATGCCGAGGATTCGGTTGTTAAAGACTTCTACCCGCAGGTGGTCGACTTCGTCAAGCGCCATACCGGCGCCAAATTAGTGGCGGTGTTTGATCACACGATCCGTAAGCGCCTGCCACAAGAGCAGATGCAATTCAAAAAACCGTCGGCGATCTACGAGCAGCAAACCACCGTCAAGCGTCCTGCCGTGCTGGTGGTGCACAGCGACTACACAGTTGCCAGTGGACCGAAGCGCGTGCGTGAGGTGATGAAGGATCAAGCAGAGACGCTGCTGAAGGGCCGAGTTGCGTTCTACAACGTGTGGAAACCCCTTTACCGAAAGGTCGAAGAGTTGCCCCTGGCGATGATCGACGCCACGACGCAGCAACCCGGCGACTTGATCAATTGGGAACTTCGTTACGCCGATCGCACCGGCGAAATCTACGCGATGCGCTATTCGCCAGAACACAGGTGGCACTATTTCCCTGGTATGACGGCGGATCAGGCGTTGCTTTTAAAAACCTACGATTCGGAGACCGATGGTCGCTGCCGGTTCATGGGGCACTCTGCTTTCGAGGACCCGTTGACCCAACCCAATGCGCAGCCACGTGAAAGCATTGAGGTCCGGACCATGGCGTTCTTCTAATCCCCATTGCAAACGAGTCTCAGGAGAAGGGCGGCAACCGAAAAGAGAATAAGGGGGTAAACTAAAACGCACATTTGTTCGTTGACCCCCCCACTAATGTCCCAAGACGTTGTCTTTATTTCCCATGGCGGTGGGCCCCGGCCCTTGCTGGGTGACCCCCAACACGCGGGCCTCGTTTCCTTTTTGAGAGCGCTGCCACAAAGTCTCCAAAAACCCAAGCAAATTGTCGTATTCAGTGCCCATTGGGAAGGGCCCGGTGTGGGGATCACCAGCGCGGTGGAACCCTCATTGCTATACGACTATTACGGTTTTCCGCCCGAGAGTTACGAGTTTCGTTACCCCTGCCCAGGCGCGCCGGCGCTTGCCGCGCAGATAGCCAGCGGACTCACAACGCGCGGCTACGAGGTTAGTCTTGATGATCAGCGTGGTCTTGACCACGGTGTATTCGTGCCGCTGATGCTGATGTATCCATCGGCCGACATTCCTGTTGTCCAAGTATCGCTATCCTCATCGCTGAACCCAGAGTGGCATATCCAGTTGGGCGAGGATCTCGGCGCTATGGGATTGTCGGAGACCTTGTTCATTGGTTCTGGTTTTAGCTTTCACAACATGCATGCTTTTTTCAACGACAGCGTTGAGAGCCAAGCTGCGAATCAGGCCTTTGAGGAATGGCTTGCTCAGATCCTTTCGGGGTCGTCCCAGTCGTCCGGTGATATCCGCGAAAAGTTGACTCACTGGCGCGATGCGCCAGGTGCTGCTTTTTGCCATCCCCGTGAAGAGCACCTGTTGCCTTTGCATGTATGCTTTGGAATCGCAGGTCGACCAGCGGATCAACGCCATGTGGTCGAGATGCTCAATAAGCAGGCCTCTAACTTCATTTGGAATCGCTCAGGTGATTAACAAAATAACGTCGTCCGCCCTGGATGCGCTCGCGACCGTGCGCGACGGCGCTACGGTGTTGATCGGGGGATTCGGAACCGCTGGCATTCCAGATGAGCTTATCGACGCCCTGATTGAGTGCCGCTTGCGTGAGCTCACCGTGGTGAACAACAATGCCGGCAACGGCGATACAGGTCTGGCAGCTTTGCTGAAAACAGGCGCAGTGCGAAAGCTCATTTGTAGCTTCCCACGTCAAACCGATTCCCACGTATTCGATGCACTCTACCGCGCCAATCAAATCGAATTGGAGTTGGTTCCACAAGGTAACTTGGCGGAGCGGCTGCGCGCCGCGGGGGCTGGCCTGGGGGGATTTTTCACGCCTACCGGTTACGGCACGGCGTTGGCGTTACACCCTGATGGATCGCCCAAAGAGACCCGTTTGATCAATGGTCGAGGCTACGTATTTGAAACCCCCATACACGGTGACCTGGCGCTGGTCAAAGCGGAGCGCGGAGACCGATGGGGGAATTTGACTTTCCGTAAAGCAGCGCGTAACTTTGGCCCCGTTATGGCGACGGCGGCGGTCTGCACCGTTGCATCGGTTTACGAGGTCGTCGAGTTGGGTGAACTCGACCCTGAGACCATCATTACCCCCGGTATTCACGTCACCCATGTGGTGCCCATCGCGCGATGAATTTTTTGAATAAACGAGATAAAGCTGCTATCGCGCAACGCGTGGCCCAGGATATTTTTGACGGAGCCTACGTCAACCTCGGTATCGGTATGCCGACGGCTGTTGCCAACCACTTACCCAAGGGCATTGAGGTTGTGCTGCATTCCGAAAACGGGATCCTCGGTATGGGCCCCCAGCCCGCCGCCGGCGATGAAGACTTCGACCTCATCAATGCGGGTAAGCAGCCGGTGACCCTGCTGAAGGGGGGCGCCTATTTTCACCATGCCGACAGTTTCGCGATGATGCGCGGTGGGCATATCGATATTTGCGTCTTGGGTGCTTACCAAGTTTCGGTTAAGGGCGATTTAGCCAATTGGAGCACCGGTGAGGTGGGCGCCATCCCAGCCGTGGGCGGCGCGATGGACCTGGCGGTCGGCGCCAAAGAAACGTGGGTCATGATGGACTTACTCACCAAGACGGGGCAAAGCAAAGTCGTCTCGTCCTGCACCTACCCCCTGACTGGCTTGGCCTGCGTCAGGCGTATCTACACCGATCTGTGCACGTTGTCCTGTGGCCCGGACGGCCTGCGACTGGTCGATACCGTTGAAGGTCTGAGCCACGCCGACTTGGTCAACCTGATTGGTTTACCCATTCAACCGGCATCGTCCGCGGGTCATTGAGGCACATGAGCCGGGCATGGTGAGCCCTGTGATACAACGAGGTTGCTCATGAACACATCAAAGGATTAAAAAATGACATTGCTGATATTGGGTGTGCTGCTGTGGTCTGTGGCGCATTTATTCAAGCGTCTGGCACCCGGTGCGCGGGCCACGATGGGCACTGCGGGGCGGGCCGTCATCGCTGTTTTGATCGTGGCGTCTGTTGTGCTCATGGTGCAGGGCTATGCACCGGCAGAGGGAACTTTTTATTGGGGTCGTTCGGCTCCGCTCGTGGGTATCAATAACCTGCTGATGCTTTTTGCTGTGTATTTCATGGCTGCATCGATTCTCAAAAGTCGCATCACAGCCAAAATTCGACACCCCCAACTAACCGCTATCAAGGCGTGGGCTCTGGCCCATCTATTGGTCAATGGCGACACCGCGTCCTTTGTCTTGTTTGGCGGTTTGTTGGTGTGGGCCGTGCTCAGTGTCATTCTGATTAACAAGGCGGGAAAGCCTGAGTTGCAGGTGCCTGCGCTGTCTATGCCCCGCGAGTTGGCGACTGTGGTAGTCGCCGTTGTCGTGTACGGCGCAATTGCATTGTTCCACCTCAAGGCGGGCTACCCGCCTTTCGGTTGAATGCGTTTTTTGCAACTCAGCGCATGAGGACGCGGTCAGGCCGGGTCAAACTAGGCCAAGTCGACCAAAAAATCTCGTAGCCGATCGGCCCACCACCTTGCCTGCAAGGTGGTGCCGTGCCCGGCGGTTTCTGGTCCGCCCGTGATCAGGTGCGTTTGTAAATGAGGCAGGGTGGCCGAGGCGGTGGTCAATAAGTTCAGGGCTGCAGGGTTGCGCTCGTCATCGGTGGCATTGATGGCCAGAATAGGGCACGTAATGCGGTGTAACTCGCCCGAGGGGTCGTAGTCGCGGGTGGCCAAGAGTTGATAAACAAAGTCGTTTGCTTCTAAAGTCGCCAATTGCTGACGACGTTTTTCTAGATAGGTATCGGCGGCTTCTCGCGTTGGTCCGCTGATTTGCAAGGCCGCATCCCCGCCGTTGCTCGCGCGGTTGTAGAAGAGGGCAGCCGTTTGCAGGCAGTTAGGGTCGTTTTGGACCATGTCAACGACCAGTCGGCGTAGCATCCAATTTCGCCCTGACATGGCGATGGGTGCACACGCAAGTGGTACCAGCGAATCCATGAAGTCAGGGTAGCGGATACCCCACAACCATGTCAGCATCCCGCCCATAGAGTTACCAACGATGACCCTTACATGGTCAATACCCAGGCCCTCGGTAAGCAGGCGGTATTGCGCTGCCACCAGATCTTCGAGGTTGTAGCGTGGGAAATTTGGCCCCAAACCGTCGGAGGGTTTTGATGAGTCGCCGGCACCAACGGCGTCGGGCATGATGATCCAATGCGTCGCGGCATCCAGCGGTTGCCCCGATTTAAACAGGGGGTCGGCGAATGCAGCGTTCAGTAAGTTGACGCTGGAGGAGTTGGTGCCGTGGAGGACCAAAACCGGGGTGCCACTCGGATTGCCGAACGCCAGGTAGCCGATACGTAGTCCGTCTGGGCGTTCGCCCGTATGAAAAAGGAAATCAGGCGCTGTCCAGAATTGTTTTTGGATCTCACCGGCAGCGACGGGCATGAGCTAGACCTGATCGGGTTGGGTGTTTTTGGAGGATATGCCTCAGTGTAAGTCAAGCCGGCTAGCGAAATCCCCGTATGCGCAGGTGGCTCGTATATTTCTTGGAACTTTTTCTGGCTTCGCCTACACTGACGCCCATGCGCTCTGTATCCCTTCGCCAGTTGCTGGTTGTTTTGCTTATGGTCTTCGGACTATTGGCGCAGCCTGCCATGGCGCGGACTATAACTATGCAGGCCTCGCCCGCGCCTGACGTATCGATGGCGATGACCCATGATGCCTGCACTGACCATGACGCGGCAGACCAGACGCCGCAGCACGGCAGTTGCACGGCTTGCCTGGCCTGCACGGCATTACCGAATGCGGTGTCACTGAGCATGTCAGCCGTGTACGCACCAGCGCTGCTTGTTGGCTATTCGGTCAAGCCACTGACCGAGGTCACGCTTGACGGTCTTCTTAGGCCGCCACGGCGTCAAAACGCTTAGCCGTTAGCCGACTCCGCCGCGATTGCGCCATGCGCGCCAATCGCGACGCTACCAGTTCTCCGACATAGTGCCGCCGAAAGCGGCAAAAATGCCATGAAAAAATGCTTTATCACCAGCTTGGTGTGGGCCGCCGCTAGCCTGGCGTACGCTCAAGCCGACTCAGTTGCGTCTGCACCCGAGGCGCCTCCTATCAACGCGGCGTACACCTCCGCCTTCGAGGGCTATGTTCCGTGGGGTGACACGGCCATCGCGCCATGGGCGACCTCAAATGCCACCGTTGATGCACGAGGCGGTTGGCGCGCTTACGCCAAAGAGGCCGCCGATGCGCGTCGCCGAGAACGTGCCCTGAAAGCCACGGAGGCGCAAAAATGAGCATGCATCAGTCCCGTCCCCTCAAGCGAGCTGCGGCAATCGCGGTGGCGTTGTTCTTAGCGGGTTGCGCCAGCGTGACGCCTACCCAGTCCATTCAAGCCGTCAATGGGGCGACCCAACCATTTGTCGGTGATGCAGTCGATTTGCGCACCACAGATGTCGTCCGCCAAGACGCGCGTACCCGCGTTGACGCCCTGCTCGAAAAGCCTTTGTCTCAGGCGGATGCCGTCCGCGTCATGTTGCTGAACAGTCCAGCGTTTCAAACGCTGCTCGCACAGGGTGTGGCAGATACGGCTGCTGCAGCGCAGGGGGGGCGTATCTTGAATCCCAGCATCAGCATCGAGCGCATGACCAGCGTCGCCGATGCCGAGCTCACACGTGTTTTGTCCTTTGGTCTGCTTGATCTTTTGACGTTACCTCAGCGACAGGAAATCGCGGCACATGCCGTCGATGCAAGCCAGCTGCAATTGGCGGCGGGTGTTGTGCGGGCTGTTGCGCAAGTCAAGCAAGCGTGGGTTGAGGCCGTTGCCGCAGCCGCAGCCGAGGACTATGCCGGGCAAGTCATGCGCAGTGCCAACGCCAGTGCGACCCTCGCAGCACGTATGCAGCGCACAGGTAACCTCACCGTGCTGGAGCGGAGCTCTCAGCAGATGTATGCAGCAGATGCCGCAGTCAGCCTCGCGGCTGCCCGGCACCAGCGCCAGCGTACGCGCGAGGCACTGATTCGACTGCTGGGGTTGCGCCCTGATCAGCAGGCGAGCTTCACACTGCCTAAGCGCTTGCCAGCGCTGCCCAAGGCGCCTCGTGCCGTGAATGACATCAATACCCAATTGGTCACCGCGCGGCTAGATGTGAAATTATCAGCCCTGGCGCTGAAGCACGCCGCAAAAGCCCAAGGGTTGGGAGATATCACGAGTTTCACTGATATCGAATGGGGTATCCGCCAATCCAAAACGACTGACCGAGCCGATGGCGCAGTGAGTCGTTCCAGTGGCAACGAGATCAGCATCAAGTTACCGCTGTTTGACTGGGGAGACCTGCAACGCAGTCGTTTGGCATCGCAAACCTTGGCTGCCATCAATGCATACGAGTCGGCTGTTTTGAATGCCAGCTCCGAGGTGCGTGAAGCCTATGCAGCCTATCGCACTACCTTTGATATCGCGAAGCACTACACCGAAGAAATTATTCCGTTGCGGCAACTCATGACGGAAGAAAACCAGTACCGCTACAACGGCATGATGATCGGGACTTTGGAGTTACTGGCCGATGCCCGTATGCAAGTCGGTGTGGTGCAAAGCGCGCTTAAAGCCAGCGAGCAGTTTTGGTTGGCCGAGGCCTCGCTGGCTGAAAGTCTCATCAGCAGCCCGTCAGGTGGGGTAGCCATCCAAGCGACTGGCGCTTCACCAGCCAATGCGGGAGGTCACTAATGATGACCCCCACACAACCTACAAGTGAGTCTCAGCCCATGTTAGAAGCACGGCGTCGATTTTTACAATTTGCTGGCATCAGTGGTGGCGCGGTTGCTGCAGCAGCCGTGTCGCCCGTCGCCATGGCCGCATTACCGGAATTGGTGACCCAACAATCCCCAGATTCCATGCCGCCGCTGGTGCCCTCGACAGGACGCGATTACAACCCCGTTTTGACGATCAACGGGTGGACACTACCGTGGCGCATGCGTGAGGGTGTGAAGGAGTTCCACCTCGTGGCGGAACCGGTGGTGCGTGAAATGGCGCCCGGTTTCAAAGCCCATTTGTGGGGCTACAACGGGCAGTCGCCCGGCCCAACTATTGAGGTCGTCGAGGGTGACCGTGTACGCATTTATGTGACCAATCGTTTGCCTGAGCACACGAGCGTGCACTGGCATGGACAGCGCTTGCCCAATGGCATGGACGGTGTGACTGGTCTCAACCAGAAGGCGATCCCGCCGGGCAAAACCTTTGTGTACGAGTTTGTGGCACGTCGCCCCGGAACCTTTATGTACCATCCGCACGCGGATGAAATGACTCAGATGGCTATGGGCATGATGGGCTCGTGGGTGACACATCCCCGTGAGAAGCACCCGTTGATTGAACCGGTCGACCGCGATTTCTGCTTCTTGTTGAACAGTTATGACATAGAGCCGGGCGCCTACACGCCCAAAATCATGACGATGCTGAACTTCAATTTGTGGTCATGGAACAGTCGTTTATTCCCGGGTATCGACAGTTTCAACGTGCGTAAAGGCGACCGCGTGCGGATGCGTATCGGTAACCTCACCATGACCAACCACCCGATCCATGTCCACGGCCATGAGTTTGAGGTCAGCGGCACCGATGGTGGCCCAACACCGAAGGCTGGACGTTGGCCAGAGGTGACCACGGACATCGCGGTGGGGCAGATGCGACAAATCGAGTTCATCGCCGACGAGTTAGGTGACTGGGCGATGCACTGCCATAAGAGTCACCACACCATGAATGCCATGGGTCACGATGTCCCAACGATGATTGGGGTGGATCACCAGGGGTTGACGCGCCAAATTCAAGAACTGTTACCCGAGTACATGGTGATGGGTGAGCGCGGCATGGCGGATATGACTGAGATGGCGATGCCCATCCCGGAGAATACCGCTCCGATGATGACCGGCGAAGGCCCCTTCGGCTCCGTGGAGATGGGCGGGATGTTCAGTGTGCTCAAGGTACGTGATAACCAACCACCGGGCGATTATTCGAACCCTGGTTGGTATGAGCACCCACCGGGGACCGTCGCGTCGGAATATGCCGGTGCTATGGCAGAACCCCACAGAGACGCAGGCAAGAAGACCAGTAGCGCCATGCCTTTGGAACAACCCGCTGATATTGAGGTGCAGATTCGTAAACCCCGGTCGCATCAACATGGCGGCTAAGTCTTTATTTTTTAAAAAAGGAACTCATCATGAAAAGAACAGTGAAATCCATCACCCGTGTTAGCTTGATCGCCGCCAGCGTTGCGCTTGCAAGCGCGACCGCATGTGCCAGCGGCACGCATGCGCACAGCCATAGCGACGGGCATGGCGCCAGCGTTATTGGTCAGCCAGGGAAGGCTTCTAAGGTCAGTCGCACCATCAACGTCGACATGACGGATAACATGCGTTTTACGCCCGCAAACCTGACGGTCAAGAAGGGGGAGACGGTTCGTTTGGTAGTTAAAAACAGCGGCAAGCTTAAGCATGAGTTGGTACTGGGGACGCCGCAAGATTTGACTGATCATTACAAGCAAATGCTTAAATTTCCAGGCATGGTCCACGAAGATCCGCAAATGGTCAGCGTAGATCCCGGGGCGACTGGTGAGATCATTTGGGCCTTTGATCGTGCGGGTGTCGTAGACTTCGCTTGTTTGCAGCCGGGGCATTTTGATGCGGGTATGGTCGGCAAAGTCGCCGTCAAGTAACAGAAAGCAACAGACTATGAAATCAATCAAAATCTCTTTTGGGCACGCCGTGCGTGGCTTAGCCGCGACCGCCGTGTTGCTTGCCGCGTCATACGTTCAAGCAGGCGACATGACCAACGGTGTTGTCAAACGGGTGGATGCAGCCAACGGTAAATTAACCATCAAGCACGAGGAGATCGTTAATTTGGACATGCCGGGCATGACCATGGTGTTTGACCTCAAAGACAAAGCGGCCGCAGGTCGGTTTGTTCCGGGAGATGCTGTGAAATTTGCAGTGGAACTTGAGGGCAATACGATGGTGATTACCCAGATTGAAGCGTCAAAGTAACTTGCAATAATCAGGCTGGGTTCAGCATCACTGTCGCCACATTCAATGCGGCGGCAAAGCTGACCCAGGCCAGGTAGGGCCACAGCATCCGCGCCGCTTTGCGGTTGTAGGGTGTGAGGTGGCGGATCAACAGCCAGATCGACAACCACAGCACCGGCATTTCTAGCAACGCCCATGCCGGTCGTTGCAGATAGAAATAGAGCCAACTCCATGCGATGTTGGCTATCGCATTGAATGCCCATAATTGCAGCATCAACCGCCGTCGCTGTGCGGTGGCTAAAGGGTCAGCCGCATGGGTGCGCCAAGCCAGTACGCCTGACCAAGCCATCAAGAAAAACAATGTGGTCCATGCCGGACCAAACAAAAAATCTGGCGGTTTGAACCAGGGCTGCTGCAGACCGTAGTACCAGTCATCCAATATGGTCAGACTACCGCCAATGCTGGCGGTGCCGAACGACAAAACCAATGCGACGAGCCAGTGAATCCG
>Ga0102902_1000355_pt1 | contig 17499 bp, 16 predicted proteins | sample Colrivmet1555B02_FD_78458 | JGI IMG/M metagenome (GOLD analysis project Ga0102902, IMG submission 78458) | Estuarine microbial communities from the Columbia River estuary - metaG 1555B-02 | ecosystem: Environmental > Aquatic > Marine > Intertidal zone > Estuary | place: USA: Columbia River... | reverse complement strand
GAGGGGTGACCAGCGGGCAATTTGTCCGCGAAGATCGCTGGCCCTGACACCACAAAAGTACCCTCCACGGCCTTGCCACCAATGCGCATCAAGTCAGGACTGGCTGCGCCGTGTGTTTGATATGTGAGGCCCTTGTAACCACGGTCACGAAGCGCAATCTCAGGCATCGGCGCAATAGAGCCAGAGGCAACCACCAAAACCGCATCGGGGTTGGCGGCAACCAGCTTCAGGGCCTGAGGCGTCACACTGGTATCTGTGCGTGCGAAACGCTCCACACCAACCAATTTGATATTGGCCTCCTTGAGCATGGGCTCCATGGCCTTGAGCCAACCCTCGCCGTAACCGTCAGAGTAACCAATAAAGCCCAAGGTCTTAACACCCTTGGCCTTGATGTGCTGCATCATGGCGTGCGCCATCACGCTAAAGCCCTGCGGCAGGATGAAGACAAACTCACCATCCTTACCCGGCGCGCCTGAAATTTGTACCGTTTTTGCCTCGGTCGCAATCGGACCAATTGCCATGGTCGTGGGCGTCAAGTTACCGCCGAAAATCACGTCAACTTTGTCTTGATTAACAAAGCGACGCGCGTTTTGCGCCGCTTTACCAGGGTCAGATGCATCGTCAAGAACGATCACGTTCACTTTTTCACCAGCAATCGAGCTGGGAAACGTCTTGATCATGCTCTGCATGGGCAGGCCCAAAGCGGCGCCACCACCCGTCAGCGAGAGGTTTACGCCAATGGTGATGTCGGCCCACGCGGCCGTACTCATCGCCCCCATGGTGACCATGGCCACCAGTGTTTGTTTTAACTTCATGACTATCTCCTTCATTTGTTGAGAACCGCCCACTTAGCACGAACCGTCCGGATCTACGATCCCTCGCGCATCGCCGCGCATGACGGCAACATCAGACATAAGCGTCTGATCGCCGCCTGAATTATTGTTATGTTTCATAAATAATTACAACCCCTCTGCAGAAGGATTTTTTAAGTGAAAACCCTAACAGCTGAGGGGGTTATGGCGGCGCCATGCGCCTCAAGGAACCAGCACGAATTTCCCGAAATGCTGCTTTTGCATGAAGTCGGTCTGTGCCTGCGCGATCTGTGAGAGCGGGAAAACCTTGGCCACTAGGGGCTGAATTTCATTGCGCTCGACCAGCGCCAAGAGGTTGGGAAAGACGGGCTCGTCCCACGCCGTGCTTCCGATGAGCGTGATGTCTTTCAGATAAAGCTGGCGCAAATCCAATCGAACCGCAGGGCCTGCGATAGCGCCAGACGTGACCAATCGGCCACCCCGCTTGAGCAGCTGCAGGTTACGACCAAAAGCCTCACCCGCCACGTTGTCAACCACGACATCAACGCGATGGGCGCCCAGTATTTCAAGGAGGTCGGCTCCGCGTGCATACACGTGGTCGACCTGTAGCGCGCGTAAGTGCGGATGGCTATTAGCTGATGCCACAGCGATCACCTCGGCGCCTCGGCGTTTAGCCAACTGCACGGCGGCTGAGCCCACGCCGCCCGAAGCTCCCATGACCAGCACGGTGTCAGCAGGCCCCACTTGTGCGCGGTGCAGCATGTTTTCGGCGGTCCCGTAGGCACAGGGCAGGCTGGCGAGCTCGACATCGCTCCAACGGGATTCAATAGGGAAGACCTCCGTCGCGGGCACCTTCACGTATTCCGCAAATGCGCCATCAAAGTCAGAGGCCATCCAGACGTTGTCGAAATCCGCAAACCCATTGGTCCGCATGCAAGGTCGAATCAACACCCGCTTATCGAGCAACCCGCTCGGCTCACCGGGGGCAACGGCCACGACGACCCCGCAGCAGTCGGTTCCTTGAATCAACGGAAACGGTGTCGCCTGTCTCCAACCACCCCCAACAGCCTGCGTCGCGAGTGGTTGGTGCGCTAAATCGGCGGTGGATGCGGTGACGTCATCCGCGTACCAACCCATGCGGGTGTTGATATCGGTGTTGTTCATGCCGGCGGCAAGCACACGAACCAAGACCTCCCCCGCACCAAGGACCGGGACGGGCACGTCTTTGTAAACCAGCTGATCTAAGCCGCCTTGACCCATGGTCACGACGGCTTTCATGGTGCGCGCAGCAGTCACTCAGGGATCTAGCTTTTCTGTGAAGGTGGCGCTTCGCCGCCCGATTCTGCGCCCGAGGCGTTCGGCGCGTTCTCATCTTGAGGGAAGCACATCTTTTCGCCGTCCCACTTTTGTCCGCACCAACACACACCTTCTGCATTGATGATGCAGGTTCCTGTGCCACAGCACCGCTCGTCGTCTTGCATCCCGCGCTCCTCTCCTGTCGATTTTTGCCATGCGGCGTTGGCCGCGTCTCCCTCAGTTTACGGAAAACCGATTTACCCTGTGCCGCGCTGTGGCGGGCCGATCAGCTCAAGGCCAGCCACACACCCACGGAGATCATCATGACGCCAGCGACGCGATTCAGGCGTGCGACATTGTTGGCTTGAATGAGCAACTTACCCAAAATCTGCCCACTGGTCGCATAGAGCATCAGTGAGATGAATTCAAGGACCAAGACAATCAGCAACATCGCCAGGGTCTGGGGCCAAATGTTGACCTCGTAATTGATAAAACCGGGAGCCAGTGCCAGAAAAAAAGCCCAACCCTTTGGGTTGGCAACGGCTGTGATGAAGCCCTGACCAGCTAAATTCACAAAGCCCAATTTAAAGGTCGCGACATCATCGGGGCGCACCGCCATCACCCCCCGAGATTGCATCATTTGGATGCCAACAAACACCAAATAAGCACCCCCGACGTACTTGAATACGGTCAGTAAGAGCGGGTGCGAGGCGATAAAGCCACCACCCCCTACCACCACGACCGTCACGATCAACAGCACGCCGACCAACTCGCCCACCATCATCTTCATGGTGTGGCGAACGCCAATGCGCATCCCCATGGTCAACGCAAGGGTCATGCACAACCCCGGCGTGATCGAGATCGCGGCAAACACGGGAATGAAGAAATAAAGCAGTGTGAAATCCATCGAGAGATCCGGTTGAGGGTGGTGAATTTTAGGGCTGAAGGCGAGCGAAGGGTCGAAGGACTCTAAAATCGCATTTCTGAAAATTGGCACACCAGCCAACTTACCCTCAGGAGTTATCACTTGGAATCAATTATCGAGCGAACCATGTATGCCGCACGTTGGCTACTCGCGCCCATCTATATCGGACTCAGCCTGACCTTGGTGGCGCTGGGCATCAAGTTTTTTCAAGAGGTTTTTCACCTGATCCCCCATGTGCTTGAGATGACCGAGGCAGACGTCGTGCTGATCGTCCTGTCTCTGATCGATATCGCGTTGGTCTCAGGCCTCATCATCATGGTGATGTTCACCAGCTACGAGAACTTCGTCTCTCGGCTTGAGCTGAAAGAGGAAACCGAGAAGCTGTCGTGGTTGGGAACGCTGGACACCACAACACTGAAAAGCAAGGTGGCGGCGTCCATCGTCGCGATCTCGTCAATTCACTTGCTCAAGATCTTCGTCAACGCCAACAACGTTGATAACGACAAACTGCTGTGGTTCGTCGTGATGCACCTGACGTTCGTAGCCTCTGCCGTCGCGATGGGTCTACTCGACAAAGCAACACGCAAGCATTGACAGCCACCGGAGGCGCGGCGCTTCGACGGCTCACCGCGCGAACCAATCGAGGATCTGCTGCGTCACCGCTTGCGGTTGCTCTCGGTGTAAAAAGTGCCCTGCCCGGTCAATCAACTTGAACGTGTAGGGCGCCTCGAAATAGCCCCCCTGATCGTGCATGAGTTCGGCACGCAAATCATCGGCGCCACACAACGCCAGCGTGGGCACCCGAATCGGACGACTCATCAGGGCCCGCACTGAATCATGCGTCGGATCGGTTTTCGATGCGTCAAACATGGCGCGGTAGTAAGCCAGCGATGCACTCAAAACACCCGGTTGCTTGAGTGTGTCTTTGACTGAACGAATGTGAGCCTCGTCGGTATAACCCTCGGTCGTCCAGTAAGACCACAGGTAGTCGATGAAGGCCATATCGTCGTGGCGTAAGGCGGCTTCAGGCAAATCCTTCATCTGGAAAAACCACCAATGGAACGAGCGGTGTAGGTGTTTGGGTATCAGCAAACTTTTGGCCACCTCTGCGGGGTGAGGGACCGCCATCAGCACCGCGCTTTTAAATCGCTCGGGGTAGGTGGCAAGCAAGGCGTAGCCGATGATGGCACCCCAATCTTGACCCACGAAGTAGCTGGGTTGATCGGGGCTTAATTGCCTGACCAACGCACTGATGTCATCGACCAACGCTGCCTTGTCATAACCGCTAACAGCGGGCGCGTCCGTGGGCGCATACCCCTTCAAAAAAGGCGCGACGACTCGGTAGCCCTGAGCCGCGAGCGCCGGCATTTGGTGTCTCCACGTGTGCGCGTTATCAGGAAAACCGTGAAGCATTAGAACCAATGGACCCGACCCCTCAGTCAGGTAGGCGAAATTGATGCCGTTAGCAGTAATGTATTGGGTCATAAGTGATGATCACGCCACGAATGGCGCGCGTAAAAATCCTCGGAATCGCGCCCTACCCCCTCTTATTGGCGCTTGCGTGAGACGGTAATTTGGAAAACGCAACAAGAACCGGCCAATGGCGATGCGCCCCTCCATTCGTGCCAAACTCAAGCCCGCACACTGGTGGACACCAAAACCAAAAGCCAAATGGCGGTTATTCATGCGGCCCAGTTGCAACAAGTTGGGGGCTTCGAATTGTTCTGGATCGCGGTTCGCGGCACCGATACACAACGTGACCAGCGCACCCGCAGGCAACTGCTCACCCCCCACCTCACAGGCGATCACCGCACGTCGGTTGCCCAATTGATTAGAGGGCTCAAAGCGTAAAAACTCTTCTACCGCCGCCGTCAACAAGGACTGATGGGCTGCCGTGTCGCGTTGAGTCGCCTCAAGTTGTGCGCGGAACGTTGCGGACACCTCGGGGTGCTCGTCTAAGCAAACGAGGGCATTACCAATCAAATTGGTCGTTGTTTCGTGCCCCGCGTTCAAGATGAAGATGCAGTTCTGCAGTAGCTCCGTCTCACTGAGCGACTCACCATCCGCTTCGCCTTGTATGAGCCGGGTCAACACGTCGTGGTCTGGATTACCTGGATGGCGTCGGCGGTCCTGAACCAGCGTCTTCAGGTATGCGAGCATATCGGTCACCGCCTGGTTACCCGCTGCGTGTTGTTCGGCACTGAGCTTGGGCTCAAGGGCGCCCAAAATCGCTAAAGACCAAGCCCGAAGTGGCCCTCGATCTGCGTGCGGGACGCCCAGTAGATTACCAATAACCTCGACCGGAATCGCGGCAGCAAAGCCCTCTATAAGGTCGCCCCCACCTTTTACCGCCAGCGCATCGAGCAAGCCGTCGACCAGCGTGACCAACCCACCCTCCATTTCGGCAATGGCACGGCGCGTCAACGCGCCCATGATGAGTTTGCGCACGCGCGTGTGCAGCGGTGGGTCATTGAACACCAAGCTGGTAGTGTGGTGTTCGAACAGCGGCGCGGGATGCTGCGGGTCGAATGGATCGATGTTGTACTTGGGGCCAAACTCCACCCGCGTATCCGAGCTGAAGGTATCGGCATCTCTGTAGACACGCACCAAATCCGAATAGCGGGTCAGGAAGTAACTGCCATCGGGCATGCGGCGCACGGGTTGGCTGCGCTGCAGCGCCGCGTAAACCGGGTAGGGGTCGGCGTAAAAATCAGGCGGCAAATCACGCAGATCAAAGTGCTCCGCAATCTGGCTGGCGCGCTCGGGTGTCATGGCGTTCCTTTTAATCATCACATCATGCCAAAAAAAGCGTGCCGGGGCTGTCACCACCCGTGGCATAGAATTCCAGCTTGTTTTTGTTAAGTTGATTCAGAAAGTAGGGTTGAATGTCGTTGGTTTTACAAAGTTTTATCGCAGATCGCTGGGTCGGTCAGCATGCGGCCCAATCACTTCACAGTGCCATTAACGGCAGTGAGGTTGCCCAAACGCACAGCGAAACCATCGACTTCGGCGAGGCCGTCCACCACGCGCGCACGGTCGGCCTACCGAACCTGCTGAAGCTGGACTTCCAAGAGCGGGCGCAACGCCTGAAAGCGTTGGCCAAATACCTCGGGGAACACAAAGAAACCCTGTACGCCATCTCCGCCCACACGGGTGCAACACGCGTTGACAGTTGGGTCGACATTGAAGGGGGTGCGGGCACCTTGTTCGCGTATGCCGGTATGGGCAGTAACGAGTTGCCCAGCGGCAACCTAATCCACGAAGGGCCTGCCTTCGCGCTCGGTAAAAAAGGCGGCTTCGCGGGTACACATATTTTAGTGCCGCGCGGTGGCATCGCGGTCCATATCAACGCCTTCAACTTCCCCGTCTGGGGCCTGCTCGAAAAATTCGCCCCCAGCTTCTTGGCGGGCATGCCCTGCATTGGTAAACCCGCTACGGCAACCAGCTATCTGACGGAGGCCATGGTTCGGTTGATCGTGCAATCAGGCATCTTGCCCGCGGGTGCGCTGCAATTGGTCGTGGGCTCCACAGGCGACCTGTTGGATCGCCTGCACGGACAAGATGTGGTGACCTTCACCGGCTCTGCAGACACCGCAGCGAAGCTGCGCGTCCACCCCAATGTGGTCAAGCACAGCATCCCATTCAACGCGGAAGCGGACTCACTCAACTGCGCCATCCTCGGCCCAGACGTCACCCCTGATGACGAAGAATTCGACTTGTTCGTGAAAGAAGTGGCGCGTGAGATGACGGTCAAAGCCGGTCAAAAGTGCACCGCGATTCGCCGTGCGATCGTGCCGCGCCAGTACCTCGATGCGGTCGCAGAAAAGCTCAAAGCCCGTCTCGCGAAGGTTGTGGTCGGCGATCCATCGGTCGAGGGCGTAAAGATGGGCGCCCTCGCCTCACACGCGCAACAAACCGACGTGACAGAGCGTGTGGCCCTGTTGCGCCAAAGCGCTGAATTGGTCTTTGGCGGCGGGCAGGACTTCAACCCGTTGGGCGACGGCGTGGACAATGGCGCGTTCTTCCAGCCCACATTGCTGCTGTGCCAAAAGCCACTTGAAACCGACAGCGTCCATGATGTTGAAGCCTTTGGCCCCGTCAGCACACTGATGCCCTATGACAGCGAAGATGAGGCCTTGCAATTAGCCGCCCGCGGCCAAGGCAGCTTGGTGGGCACCCTGGTCACGCATAACCCGCAAGTGGCGGCCCGCATGATTCCCGTCGCTGCGGCCCTGCATGGTCGCTTGCATATTCTTGACCGCGAAGCCGCCGTGGAATCAACGGGTCATGGCTCGCCGCTGCCGGCCCTCAAACATGGGGGTCCCGGCCGCGCTGGCGGTGGCGAAGAGTTGGGTGGTATGCGCGCCGTCAGGCATCTGATGCAACGCACCGCGTTACAAGGCAGCCCAAACATGATCGCCGCCGTTACGGGCGAATACATGCGGGGAGCGCAGTTGATCGAGACCGAGGTCCACCCCTTCCGCCGCCACTTTGAAGACCTGCAAATCGGCGAAAGTTTACTCACGCATCGGCGCACCGTTAGCGAGGCCGATATCGTGGCGTTTGGCGGTCTGTCAGGTGACTATTTCTACATGCACTTTGACGAAATCGCAGCCAAAGACTCGCCATTCGGTAAACGCATTGCGCATGGCTACTTCGTGCTGTCAGCGGCAGCGGGTTTGTTTGTGTCACCCGCACCCGGACCCGTGCTGGCCAACTATGGTCTGGACACCCTGCGCTTCGTGAAGCCAGTGGGTATCGGTGACACGATCCGAGCGCGTTTAACCGCCAAGCGAAAAATCGACCGCAACAGAAAAGACGCCAACGGCGTGGGACAAGGGGTTGTGGCCTGGGATGTCGAAGTGACCAACCAAAACGGCGACGTGGTGGCCAGCTACGACATCCTGACGCTGGTCGCGAAAAAGAGCTGATCCTACCGATCAGCAGTCCGCCCGCATGATTGCAGTTTGCAGTATTTATCTGCTGCCATCATTGCGTGCGAATGGCGGGTAATGTGATATTTCGCCAGAGGACTAACAAGCGCGTGCCTGTAGTCATCAGGGCACACGCGCCCAGCGCCAACGCTGGCGGCGCGTCCAGCCAACGCAAAAGCGCGTATACCAACCCGCCCGCCACGGCACAAATGGCGTAGGGTCGATGGTCGCGGAACAAGCTGGGGATCTCGTTGCAAACCATGTCGCGCAACACCCCGCCAAACGTTCCCGTAATCACACCCATCATGATGGCAACGCCGGGCGGCTGCCCCATCGTCCATGAGAGATGTAACCCCGTCGCACAAAACAGACCCAAACCAATCGCATCGGGCACCTGCAGCAGCTTTTCGCGGCTCTCCAAATCACGTTGCTGAAAAAAAGAAGCGCACGCCACGCACAGCAACAACACCCCCATCAATACCAGTTGGTGATCCACCCAAAAAAAGGGGCGGCGATCAATCAACACATCGCGCAGGGTGCCACCGCCAAAAGCGGCTAAGAAGCCACAAACGACGATACCCACCACGTCCATGTTTTTGCGCATCGCGCTGATGACACCGGACACCGCGAAAGCCCCCGCCCCAACAGCTCAAGCGCGGTCAGTGTGTGAAAACCAAGGTTTTGAATGTTGCTCATCGGACGGCTCCAGGCGGTCATCGCGGGACTTCGCGCCATCTTGCCACAACTGGCGTGGCGCTCGATCTAATCAATCAAACTACGAGCCACGCGTGACGTCGCACCGATGACTGCGCCAATCAATAAAAAGACCGCGACAGTCCCTACCGCGGCGCCAATCGTCCCCGACAGGATGGGGATGGTGATGCTTGATATGTAGATGCTCATGGTGCGCAGACCCAGCGCCTCGCCTTGGCGCTGCGGCGGTGTCATTTTGTGGAGCACACTCATGATGAGCGGCTGAACCGAGCCCAAGAACGCGCCCAATAGTGCGGACAGGCACCCCAGCCAAATCGCGCTTGATGCGAGGGGCACGAAGCAAAAGAGCACGCCTGTGATCACCATTGAGACATAGACGATCCACATGTCATGTGCGCGGCGAAAGACCCAAGGCATCATCAACCGCGACGCCGTGGCGGCGATCGCAACCGATGCCAGAACCATCCCAATCGCCGAGGCGCTCAAGCCCAAGTCGTGTCCCCTGAGGGGCAGCATAAAGGACAGCACATCCCAACCCGCGGAGATCGCGAGGTTCACAATCAACAGTCTGCGCAGGGCACTGCTCTTCAACAGCGCAAACGGGGAGCCTCGGTACAGTTGGTCTTCCGCAGGACGTGGGCGCTGGGCGGGCTCCGTCAGCCCCCTGAGCGCAATGACTGCGATGGGCGGCACACCACACAGCACGAGGAAAGTGATCTGAAAGTCGAAGGCGTCGATCAAGACACCGGCGAGTAAAGGGCCAAAAAAGTTCGACAGCGTCGGTGCAACGGCGATCCAACTGAAGATCTTTTTCATCTCATGATGGTCCGTGCTGAGTTGCCCCGCATGCCTTTGGACCGAGATCATCGCGGTTCCCGCGGCCGCCCCGTTCATCACGGCCGCAAAGCAGGCGACCTCAAAAACAGGCCAGATCCCCAGCACCAACAAGCTGATGGCAGATACCGAGGCCGCCATCACAATCGGTTTTCGAGAGCCGTGCCTATCGGCGTATCGGCCGATTGGTAATGCCAGGAATAGCTGCGCCACACCAAAGAGTGCCAGCAACAAACCCACACTCATCGCGTCATATCCCACCCGCAACGCGAGCAACGGGGCGGTCATGCGCAAGCCCGACATGGTGCCGTGTACGCATATCTGCGCAATCACCAAGCGAATGACGATAGATTGATGGGTAGCGGCCATTAGCGGGCTAAATGCGGTTGATTGACCCTCGACCGGGGTACGTTATCGGTTGGCATCTTACGCCACCGGCAAGACGGGCTACCATTGGCCACCGCCTAAAAACAAGCGATCCCACGCCATGAAATTAGCTTTTTCTATCGCCATGCTGCTGCTACCGTTAGCGGGCCCTGCAGCGCAGCCACCCGCTGATGAGGCGCGCTTGTTGTGTGATGCGGTTTACATGCCCACGCGGGCGGTGTGGCAACGCGAGGTAGCCATTGAATACGATGACGCGCGCATTAAAACCGTGCGGATTGATGGCCTCAAGGTCTACACCTTTGAGGTGAACGACACCTGGATCTTCACCGCACTGGACAACGAGCGGATTCAAATCAACGCCGCCACCCTGACATGGACCAGCGACTTTCGGGGACTGGCAAGCGCACAAGGTCGCTGCAATTGGGTCAAGCCGGCGGGTGGTTAAAGCACCTTGTAGATACTCAACAGCACCCCATCCGGGCGCCGGACCCCCGTCCCGATGAATTGCGTTTCGTGCAACCACTGCCAATCGGGGTGTGCAGTCTCAAAGCGGGGTTGGCAACGAAAATAAATGGCGCTGGGGTCGACCGGAATACCTTCCATGATCTTTCTGGAGTCCGCCTGTGACGCCACCCGCAACGCGGTGTTCTCGACGAAGATGACCGCGCCATCGAGCATTTCGATCGCATAGCGCGCATCCAAATGCGCCTGCGTATCTTGGGCGACGATCAATTGGTAGTCCGCGCCACCCGCCAGCACCCGCCCCTTCCCACTGGGTCCATCCACAACGCCCCCAGTAATGGGAATGATGCGGCGACGCCCCGCTGGCGTTTGTCCGATCTCGATTGGCGGCGCAATCGTGACCGCCACGTCAAAGACATGGGTTAACTCGGGCTTGGGTAAGGTATTGGGTGTCATCGCGGGGTCAGGTACCAAATCACTAAGTCAGTATGCCGGGCAACCAAAGGGACAGCGCGGGGAATGCACACAGGATGATCAACCGAATGATGTCCATTGAGATGAACGGCAGCGTGCCCTTGTAAATCGACACCAAGGGGACATCACGCGCAATGCTGTTGATCACGAACACATTCATTCCCACCGGCGGGCTGATCAAACCCAAGGTCACAGCCATGACCAAAATGACGCCAAACCAAACGGGGTCAAAACCGAGCGCAACGATCGCCGGGACCACAATGGGCACAGTTAACAGCAGCATGGCCAACTCATCCATCACGGCCCCAAGCACCAGGTAACACAGCATGATGAGGGCCAACACGCCATACGCGCCGATCGGTAGTTCGACCAAAAACTCAACGGCGTTTTGAGTGAACTGCGTGACTGTTAAAAAATAACCGAACAAGTAGGCGCCAATGACAATCAGCATGATCGCTGATGACACGCGCAGCGCCTGGACCAAGGCCCCCCGAATTTCGGGCATCCTGAGTTGCCCCCGAATCACCCCGATCACCAAAGCGCCAATCGCGCCAACGCCTGCAGCCTCTTGCACCGTGAAGATGCCCGAGTAGATGCCGCCTAAAACCATCAGGAACAAAAAGAAAATCGCCCAGAGACCTCGCACCGAATGCCAACGCTCAGCCCAACTGAACTTCTCACCACGCGGCAACAGGTGCGGGTATTTCTTGGATAGGTAAGAAATGAGCAGGCTGTAAAACACAACCGCCATGAGCCCGGGAATCACCCCAGCAGCAAAGAGCTCGGTGATCTCAATTTCGGTCATGATCCCGTAGAGCACGAAGATGACCGAGGGCGGAATCATGATCCCCAAGGTACCACCCGCCGCGATCATGCCCGCCGATAAGCCAGCGTCATAACCACCGCGTCGCATCTCTGGCAGGGCAATTTGGGTCATGGTCGCGGTCGTTGCGACAGACGATCCATTGATCGCCGCAAAACCAGCACACGAGAAAACCGAGGCCAACGCCAAGCCCCCTCGGAAGTGACCCAGCCACGTGCGGCCCGCCTCGTACAACTCCCGACTCATGCCGCCGTAAGACGCAAATGCGCCCATCAAAACGAACATCGGAATCACGCTTAGGTTGTAATCCGTGATGACGGACAGCGGCACGTTCGCCAATAAGTTGATCGCAGGCATCCAACCGGCAACGGCGCCAAAGCCCGCTATGCCTGTGACACCCATTGCAATCGCCACGGGGACGCGCAAGGCCATGAGGCCAAACATCCCCGAAAAGCCCAATATGACTAAGAGTTCGCGTTCCATTTAAGCCATTTCCTCGGGCATCAAATCCTCAGCCTCACCGCGCCACAGTTTCACCAACCGGAGCGCGCAAAGCACCGCACCTACAGATAGACCAAATGAAGCGGGAATAAAGAACCAATCTAGGGGCAGCAAAAGATCCATGGTGGTCTGGCCGCCGGTGCTCAAGGATTTCACCCACATCATCCACGCCATCGCGGTGGAAAATACGAGCGTGAGCGCAGTTGCAAATAAATCAATGCGGCGTTTGGTGGCTGGACTGCTCAGCTCCCAAAACAAGTCAACACAAATATGACTACCGTAATAAGTTGCCAACGCAAATCCCCAAGACAGCGCGATGGCCTGCAGCATGCTCGCGCCATCAAACCAATCGGGGATTTGGAAACCAAAAACATACCTAACAAAAACGTTGCTCGCCGTGAGGAGTGCAATCAGCAGCAGGAAAAATGCCGCAGTTGTCTCGGTAGCGGCGAGCAAACGTTTCATTAGGTACCCTTTCAGCTGGGACTGGTTGACTCAATCACTCTTTCAACTCAGACAGTACTTGCTTACCGTCAAGTCCGAGCTTCTTCATGCTGGCTTCCCACTGGTCATACACAGGGCGAGTCGCCGTTTTCCATGCATTGACCTGATCAGTCGTCAGCGGCACGATGGTGTGTTCACTCATCGAAGCGAACTTTTTCTGGCCCGCATCTTCGTAGTCACCCCAGTCCGCGCCAATCTTGGCTGCCCACTTGTTATTGCAGTGGTCATCCATGACCTTCTTTTGATTCGCGCTCAACTTGTCGTACCAAGCCTTGTTCATGGGCCAGACGAACGCGGCAGCGTAGAGGCGCATATCGGTGTGGTAGGTCGTGACCTTGTCAATCTTGAAGCTCAGAATCGATTCCCAAGGGAACGTGATCGCATCCGCAATACCCTTGGACAACGCGTCGCGCGACTCAGGCGCTGACACCTGAACGGCTGAGCCGCCCAATACGTTGACCATCTGGGCAACTGTGCCGTTCGCCGGGCGAATCTTCATGCCACGAATTTGATCGGGTGAGGTGATCGGCTTCTTGGAGTGAATGGTGCCGATGTGCAGGTGTGCCAAGCAAACTTTGACATCCTTCATTTCGGTCGTCGCGTACTTCCCATACCAACGATCGACTGCAGCCGAGGCGGGGCCAGGCTTTTGAAACATGAAGGGCAGCTCGGCTGCGGCAAAAATAGGGAACCGTCCCGCCTGATAGCCGGGGTTCACAAAGGCCATGTCCGCAATGCCATCGCGCACCATGTCGTAGTGGTCAGGCGCCTTACCCAACTGTTGCGCAGGGAAAATGCTGACTTTGATGGTGCCGCCAGAGGCCTCTTCAATCGACTTGCCCCAAGGGATGATGCCGAGTCGGGCCAAAGCGTGCTGGGCAGGCACCCAGTGCGCAAACCGCAACTCCACGGGCGCGTCGGCTGCTTGCGTGGCAAATGAGGCACTTAGGGCGAGGCTGGTGAGCAACGCGGTACGCTTTAAATGGTTGGAAATTTTCATCTGTCTGTCTCCTTCTTTCTAGCACGTTAAAAAATCTTACAAATCAAAAGTGCACCTAACATTAAACAGTTTTAGCGCACTTTCCACAGCGGGGATTACCCTTTTCACGCTCTTCTCAAAAAAGTTAACACGGCTCAATTGGGAACCTGTTTGAACCACCGGATCGGCTGCGACTGCGGCGAAGGCGCCACATGCGCATCGGGATTCGAAAGCGTGGCCTTGATGGCTTCAGCCAAATGCTTGCCCGCCGCATCTAACCCCTCTGGAGCCGTCAGCGCGGGCTCAACACACGTGCGCCACAACCGATCGTAGTTTTCTCTACCTCGTTTTTGGGTGTCGCCGTACCCCTTCAGGACCTGCGGCAAACTGGCTAGCGCCAGTCCAAATGTGGGTGATTTCGGCGCCAATTCGCGCATGGCCTCCCACCACGCATGGCGAGCAGTCGCCTCCTCGTGGTAACGCAGGCTGCGCCTTCTCAACGGCCGCATGCGTGCCAAACCACGCAGCATCAGGTAGCCCCACAGACTAGTGGAACGCACGTGCAATCCAAATTGAAATTTCTTCTTCTGCCGTTCACTGGTTTTTTGAATCAACAGCCGCCCCAAGCGTTGCGGCAAAACCGATGCGATCTCCTCGATACCCGGTTTGAAGTGCTCGGTCACGCGCACCAATTGACCATCCCTTGCTTGTGCCTCGGCCCGAATACGAGCGATCCGCTCGGGCTTGGTCTTGAGGTCTGCGACACGAATCAAGTCCTCGTAACACATCCAAAGCGCCAAGTGGCGAGCCCCCTCTGTCCAAGCCGCCGTCAGCTCATCACTCATCCCTCGGCTGGCGCACGCTTGTGATACCAGGTCTCGGTATTCAGTCGCATACGCCGCATCCTGATAGTCGAGACAGCGGGCCTCACCGAGCGTACACACCTCCGCCAACTTGAGCTGTGTGGGGGATACCGGCTGTTCAACGGCAACGGCATTTTTTGCGTCCAGCGCGCGCTGCCGGGCCGCATGGAAACCAGCGAGGCTGGCGGCCACGCCTTTGCCGGAAGCGGTGATGACGGCCTCGCAAGCCTCTACAGACCACGGCAATACATTGGCACCGCTCATCGTGCCAAACAAAACCGCCGAAATCGCCGTTTGGTGGGCTTTGCGAATCGACTCCATATCCATCAGGATGGCTTCGCGCGCCAACGTCTGGGTGAGCGTATGAATCAGGCTGTCATCAAGGCGGCCATCAACCATGTGCATCTTCTCGGCGGTCGTGTAGACACGGCTCGTCGAGGCGATCAAACACGTGAGGTCTGGCGTGACGAAACCGCGCTCCAGCATCCGTGCCGCCTCTAAGCTTTCACTGGCAACGACCACGTCAACACAGGCGGGCACGGGTGACATCGCAAACGTTGGGGCATCGGAGTTGTCAACGGGCTCAGCCGTCCACTCCAGGTAATAACTGGTGGCACCCGTGCGCTGTGCCACACCGGGCACTGACGTGGCTTGCACCGCACGCCCGGATTCACGCGCACATCTGACCAACCAGCCCGCTAGTACGCCACCACCCTCGCCGCCCAGCGCGGCAATCAGCACCCGTTTGATGGGAATCTGCCTCATGCTTGCACCTGAAGTCGTTGAATGGCCCATTGATTAATCCGGTTGATCAACTGGTCCCACCAATTGGGGTTGGAGATGATTTCGATCTTGTGAAACGATGGGCACAGGACCGCCGCATCCGCTACCTCGCCGCACAGACCGCAACCCACGCAATCGTTCGTGACGTGCGCAACCGGCGCGGTTTTGAGTGGGTCGGCACTGTCTTTAACCGTCAGCGTAGGACACCCGGAGAGCCGGATACAGGAGTGATCCCCCGTGCAGGTGTCTTCATCGATGCCGTATCGGGTCCTGAGTGTGCGCAACCCCTGCTTGAGGCGTGCCGCCTGAATGGGCTTGATGCGACGCTGTCTTTCAAGTTGGCACTCGCCCTCGGCGATGATGACCTTCAGTCCTTTGAACGGCGAGTTCAGGGCTTGTCGCACGGTGTCGCGCACCGTCGCGACGTGATAGTTGTGAACCGTTTTTAACCACTTCACACCCATGCCTTTGAGGGTCTTTTCGATCGTGAGCTCAACACCCGTTGCGCTACGCCCCTCCGCTACTAGCTTGCTTTGTGATGTGGGTGACGACACCGTTTCCTGGGTCCCGGTCGCTGAGGTGTAACCATTCTTCATGATCACCAGAACCCCATCGCCTTCGTTCAAAAGCGTTGAGGAGACCCCCGACAGCAAACCGTTATGCCAGAAGCCCCCGTCCCCCATGATGGCAATGGGGCGGTTGGCTGAAAAGTTTTTGACCGCCGCATTGGACGCCATGCTCATCCCGTAACCCAAGATCGAATGACCGAACGAGAACGGTGCAAACGTCGCCAACGCGTGACACCCAATATCAGCGGCAATGTGTAACTTACCGAAATCGCGCTCAACCAATTTCAGCGCTGCAAAGACAGGCCGCTCGGGGCAACCGGTACAAAAGTTGGGAGGCCTAGCTGGCAAGGGGCTGCCGAGAATCTCTGCAGCTTGCGCACGAACGTGGGCGAGCGTATTCAAATAACTGGGGCGATCAAGCTGCAGCGATTCATTGGCGTATTGCGCAACCCAAGTCTCCACCCCGCGAATGACGACCTCAGCCGAATACTCTCCCCCCATACTCAACACATCTTTGCCGTGAAGCGCCGTTCTGATTTTGCGCCGCTGAAGGTGCGTTGCAACCTCCTGCTCGATGAATTCAGGCTGCCCTTCCTCAACGATCAAGACACTGGCCTTGTCCGAACAAAACGACTCAATTTGATTCGGCACCAAGGGATAGACCACGTTCAGCACCAGCAAAGGAATACGGGACTCACCGGCCTCGTTGACGAGACCTAAAACATCGAGTGCCCGCATGAGGGTGTTGTAAAGACCACCCTGGATGACGATGCCGATGTTGGTAATATCGCCGGCCCATGTCTCATTGAGCCCCGATGCCTCGATGAATTGCCGTGCGGCGGGCATACGCGATTCGTACTTCAGCTTTTCGTGGGCGTAGGTCGCAGGTGGATGGGCCAACTTGGCATAGTCGAATGCCGGTGCGGTTTGCTGTAACTGGGCACTGGAGATCTTTGGCGCAACGTTGTCTTTGGTCTCGAAACGCCCTTGGACGTGACAAGTTCGAATGCGCAACTCCATCATGACGGGCGTGTTGGACGCCTCTGACAGCTCAAAAGCCTTCTCAACCAAGTTCACGATGCTGGTTAAGTTGGGGCGCGGATCCATAAGCCAAATGGCCGACTTCAGGGCAAACGCATGCGTTCGCTCTTGGATGACGCTGGCACCTTCGCCGTAGTCCTCGCCAACGACAATCAGCGCCCCACCCATCACCCCAGGCGAAGCCAAATTCGACAACGCATCGGAAGCCACGTTCGTACCGACGATTGATTTCCAAGTCACCGCACCCCGCACGGGGTACATGATGGACGCCCCGAGCATCGCTGCCGCCGATGACTCGTTTGTGCAGGCTTCGACGTGGACGCCGAGCGTATCCAAATATGGACGCGCTTGCACCATCACGTCCAGCAAATGAGAAATGGGCGAGCCTTGGTAGCCTCCCACATAGGTCACCCCCGACTGCAGCAGCGCCTTGGTCACCGCCAAGATACCCTCGCCGTAAAAGGTTTGCCCTTGTCCGAGCTTTAGATTCTCAATCTCTTTTTTAAACGAAACTTCCACGGTTGCAAGCCCTCTCTGACTCGCAATTTAGGTTGAGTCAGCCCCAATTGCAAATAGAAGTTTAGAATTTGTATTATTC
>Ga0102902_1000340_pt1 | contig 18126 bp, 9 predicted proteins | sample Colrivmet1555B02_FD_78458 | JGI IMG/M metagenome (GOLD analysis project Ga0102902, IMG submission 78458) | Estuarine microbial communities from the Columbia River estuary - metaG 1555B-02 | ecosystem: Environmental > Aquatic > Marine > Intertidal zone > Estuary | place: USA: Columbia River... | reverse complement strand
TCCATAAGTTTAAAAATATAAATATAATATTATTACATCTTTAAATTTATAGATTAAATCATCTAAAGAAATAAAATTTTGAATTTTATTCAAAAGATTAGGTTATAACTATATTTGCTTTTTTATTTTTTTTTTGATATTTTCTTTTAGGATTTTCACTAAGAGTTGTTTCTGAAATTAATCTATCATTATTTGAAGATACTTCATCTTGTGTATCAGCATTACTTCTAATAGTGCCAGATAAAGTATGTATGCGATTTAATATATCTTTAACATTTTCAGGAGCTTTAATTGATGGTTCTTGATTATTAGTATTTTCAAAATTATTCCTATAATCGGTATTCTTATTTTGATTTTGTGCAATAGTTTCTATAAAATTTTGTTGTTGTTGCATTTTATGTTGTAACTCTTTAATATAATTTTGTTGTTGTAATATGTGATTTTTATTATCAATTTCATTTTTTTTTATTTTTTCCTTTTGTTTTTCTATATTTAATTCTTGTGGTGTCATAAATTGTGAACTTTCTTTTGAATTACCATTTATTATTTTATTTAATAATCCAGGATTTGATGATAATATAGAGTCTAAACCTGGTAATTTTGAAGCATATGATTTTGAAAAATGAAACGCTGATGCTGAAGCTATAATTAAATATAATAATTTAATTTCAGGAGCCATTTTTCTACCTTTCCCTTTATATTTCTCATATAATTCTTCCATAACATCCTCCCAATTATCTACTTCTATAGTTAAATGTTCACTCCAACCAGATAATTGAAAATCAAATGGATCATATTTATCATTTAAAAATTCAACAACTGATACAAATTGTAATAAACTATTTTTGAATATTTTAACACCATTACGTTTATCAACAAAACTACGTAGTAAGGCATATTCATATTCCATCTCTTCTAATTGACTATTAAAATCATAATCTTTAGATAATTGATATCCTTTAACTTTTATTTCAGATAATTTACGTAATAATTCAATTTTTTTCATTCGAATTTCCTGTGGAGATAAAGGGTTTTCTTTAATTTCATTGGATATAATTACATTTTTAGTTTCTTGCAATTTAATATCTGGTGAAATAAATTGTGTTACTGGACTAATAGGTTTTTTATATGGATTTGTATTTAAATTAATTGTTTCATAAATTTGTTTTGAATCTTGTTTTGGATTATCAGATAATTGATCTAATAAATTTAAGTTATCATTATTATGATTTGTATAAGATGATACTATAGAATTTTTAGATAATTTATCTGTATCTGAATCTGAATTATTTATAAATTCCTGTAAATCAGATTGTGAACTTGTTGTATTTTTATTTTTTATCATTTTTGATGGATTTGCAATTAAATTAAAATAATATTCTGTATCAGACGTTAATTTTTTATTATTTTCATTATCTAATAAATTTTCACCTTTAGAATTTTGATATTTAATACTATGAAGTGTTTCTGAATCTGACATTAATAATATAAAGATTCTTTATTTTACTTTAACGCATAGTAATCAAAAATTTTATAGTTTTTAATCTAACATAGCTCTTATTTTATATACAGGAACGATATTTAACAATATTTTTAACTAAAACATTATAATCATTAATATACATATAATGATTTGATAATATGACTGCCAAAATTAATAATATATTTGTTTTAATATTATAATTTAATATGATGATAAAGAATATAATTAATTTTATAACAGTATTTTTTAATAAATTAATTATATTTATATAATAATTCATTGTTTTTTCATTTAATGTTAAAATATATATTGCCAATAATAAATTAATTAAGGATATTAGTTTATTTTCAATGTTTTCATTCAAAAGCATTTCTCTTGAACTAAAAGAACTTACAAATAAGTTGTTTTCCATTATAATAATTTATATTTTATTTTAAAAATTATTATCTATACTTGATAAATAATGAATTATTGTTTACTTTCAGAAGCTTGGGGTAATAATAAAATAATAGATAATTATAATGATTATATGAATAATAATGGATATATTCATGAAAATCAAAAAAAAGAACCTTATATAATTACTGAAAATTTTGAAAATGTTCAAAAACCTTTTATGCCAACAATACAAGAATTATCCAAAAAACAAAATTTTTTGGATAATAGTTCTTCGGAAAAAACAGGTATTTTTTCTGATCAAGTTGCCAATATCAACTCTTTTCAAAATCAAAAGTTGATTTCTTCTAATTGTAATAATTTAAATACAAATAATCAACATTTATATATATCAAATTTATGTGATGATATTTTTTTACATATAAAAAAATGCGAAAAATGTCAAACTAAATTAAAAAATGAATTGTATTTAAGTTTAAATAATAATATACATCTTTCTGCTCAACAGAGTAATTCTTCCTCTTTAGGGTCTAAAGGTGAAATTAAGCATTCTGCTTCTTTAATTTTAGATAATTTACAACAAATTATTGATAAAAATAAAGATATTATTGTATTAATATTAATTAGTGTATTTATTATATTAATTTTAAATTTATTAAATAATTTAATATAAATTATAAATATCATAAATTGATATGATATTAATTTAAATAAAAAAGTTTAAAGTTTAAATTATGATGAAAACCATTTAATTAATAAAATATTCGGTTGATAAAATTCTGTTTTAAATCCATTTTTTTTTAATTTATTTCTTATATAAATTTGACATTCATCTATGGAATATAATGGTAAACCAATAAAAAATTCTGGTATTTGATACCATGTATAATAAGAATTGCCTTCACTCGATAAAATAATTTTTTTTTCAATAAAACTATATATTTTATCATATGTTAATGTTTTTATCTGTTCACGTTCTTTTTGTTTATTAATTAATTCTTGTGCATTAACCATTAAAATTATATTATATTTAATTATTTAAGAAATTAATAATTATTTAACATAATGATTAATTTAAATAAAGTATATGATACTATATGTTTTAGTGGCGGAGGTATTCATGGAATAATGTGTATAGGTGCTCTGTATTATTTAGAAAATAATAAATATATAGATTTAACTTCATTTAAAACTTTTGCAGGTACATCTAGTGGAGCAATTATAGCATTTATGTTAGCATTAGATTATTCTATTAATGAAATATATGAATTTATTAACCTATTTAATTTAAAAACATTAGAAGCAAAATATACATTTAATAATTTATTTGAAAACTATGGAATCAATGATGGATTAAAATTTAAGTATATGTTTAGCAAATTTATTAAAAATAAATATGATGTAGATGATTTAACATTTAAAGACTTATTTGTTAAAACTAACAAAACTTTATTAGTCATAGGTACCAATTATTCAAATCAATGTGAAGAAATATTTTCCTATGATACAACACCTGATATGTCTATTATATTAGCTATCCGTATATCAATTTCAATTCCTATATTATTTACACCAGTATTATATAATAATTCCTACTATTTAGATGGAGCATTAATTAATAATTTTCCTTTTAATCATTGTAATAAAAATTCAACATTAGGATTATTAATTACATCTAAATCCTGTAAAAATAATACTAATACCAATAATTTTATTCAAGATATTATGATTTTTTTTAAAACTATATTAGAAATAATAATTACATCTATATCTATGAATAAATATTCAAAAGATGATGAGAATGATATAATTAAAATTCCTAAAATTAATAATAAGATATTAAATTATGATTACACAGATGAAGAAAAAAAACAATTATTAAACCATGGAGCCATATGTGCACAAAATTTTATAGAAAATAAAAATATACCCATCTTAAATTAGTTATTAACACCTTTAGAGTTGATATTAAAGGAAAAATTGATATTTTTAACAATAAGATAATTAAAAAATATATATTTTTATGAATACCAATCTGAAAATTTAATTTTAGAATAATCAACCAAATTCATATTATTATATCTAATTGAATCATTATTATAATTTTTTATCTTGTCTTCAATTTTTATATTTTCATTTATATTTAATTCTGGATGCAATAAAAAAGCTTTATCTAAGCTTGTAAAATTTGAACTTTGTACAGAATCATTTATATATAATTTTTCTATATCATCTAATTTTGAATATTGTTCTGTAGTTATATAAGTATTTAATTCTAATGGATAAGTAACTGATTGAATAATTTGATTATCTAAATTTGTATCATTTGATTTTCTTTTTTTAAAGTCATCATTAAAATCTGCAGTAGTGTTATAATTTACTAGAGGAATATATGTATCATTTTTTCTAGAAGATTTATATGTTATAAATTTTTCCATTGGATTAATATCATTAATTTTTATATTATAACCATGATTTTTATTCATTTTTTGTTGAAGCTTTTCATATATATTATCTGTCGGTATATCATTTAATTTATTAAATTGAAGATTATTAAAGTTATTTTTTAATTCAAGATAAGTATCAGATTTATTATTTAAATATTCATCATATTCTTCTCTTAATTTATTATTTAATAAAATTTGTCCAGCTATTATGATATGATAATAAATATCTTCTTCTAGATTAGAATTTTTATCTGGATGAAATTTTTTAATTAATTTAATATAATTTGTTTTAATTTGATTTATATTTGCTGATTGTAATACATTTAAAATTTCATATAAATTATATTTTAATACATTAAATTCAATAGTAAGATCAATATTTTCCATTATATTTTAATAATAAAAATAGTTTAAATAACTTTAACAATTAAAATTTAAAAATTATTAAGATTTTCTATAGTAAAATTATATAGTGCATCTGCATTACGAGATCCATCATATTGTTTAATGTTATTATTATTTATTTTTAATATTACTGTAGGAAATCCAGTTATATTGTATTGTTTACATAATTGTTTTTCGTTACACTCGTTAATTAATTGAAATTCTAGATCCAATTTTTGGTTTTGAATTCTTTCAACAAATTTTTTCCATTCCGGAAAAAAATTTTTACAATGTGGACACCATTCAGCATAAAAATAATAAACTATAGGTTTATCTATAGTTTCTATAGTTTCTAGATGGTCTATTGGGTATTTTAAATTATTATAGTAATTAATTCTAATTAAACCTATTAATACAAATAAAACTAATATGACTTTTTGAAACCTTAGTAATTGTTCTGGATTATCAATCGTATTTGATATTAATATTAAAACTATTAAAAATATTATATATGGTATATATACTGGAATAAGTTTTAAATTATTATCCATGATTATTATTATATTATAATATAGAAAAAAAATATTATATTATAATATAATTATATTAAGAAATTTTTTTTCTATATTATATTATAATATAATGAGTCTAGATAAAACACGTTATAATAAATTTATACCGTTATTTGGAAATAAATATGATAATAGAGTTAGACTATTTTTAGATGAGATGTGTAATAATGCTTCAATTATAGCTGCGAAACAAACCTTAAATAATTATCATGCTAATGATGTTTATTTTATTTATAATGAAAATTCTAATCTATATCCAACCATCATGCAAAATAGATTTTTTATTAATAAAATTGAAGGTTTAGGTCTAACTGAAATACATCCAGAATGGAAATATTTTATTGGTGCAATTGCTTATCATTTTGATCCTTATTACGAACTTGAACCGAATACTTCAGGAAGGGTAATTAAAAAAGGAAGTACCGACCCTAAAGATATTGATTTTTTAAATAGTTTACATCATTTATATAATGCTAAACCAAAATCTTCTGAAAATGTAGTTTGTGCGATTTTAGATAAAATTTTAGCTTTTAATACTCCAGGAGATAACACTCCAAAATTATTTACGGATAATAATTATGAACTACAAAATGCCGAAACTATCTTTACAGCTTATCCGTTTCGAAATATATATGAACAATTATTCGGATATGCTGTTCAATTTGAAGACGACCCTGAAGGCACAGATATTCCTATAACCGACTTCCGTATAATACGAGATATATTTCGATTAACTGGTAATATTCCTATTACTGGTGATTTAAATAGCAAAAAAAATCAGACAGTTGCTCTTTTACCAGATAATCTTGAATATAAAAGTTATCTTATTGAACAAATAATGGGAATTACAAATTCCAATAATTGGCCCGAAGTTATTACTACAGTTTTTAAACAAGCTTTAGTTACGGGACCATATAATAAATCTGCATTTGGTTATATGATTAATAAATTTTTTATTACGACAATATTAGAAGAGCATACAAAACAAGTAGAACCCTTAGATTTAGAGGTTTCTAAAATTTTAACAGAAGAAATTGCTCCTAGTCAACAAAAATATTATAGAAAATTAGCTGATGGTCTATTATACACAATCGTAAATAATGTGGAAGTTGGTGTACATAGTAAATCAGAAGAATTTGCAAAATTAACTGTAGAAAATAAATGTTTTGGTACAGGATTTATAAATAATCTAGATGGAAATATACAATATACATGTACAGATTATTTAAGAGATTGCCTTAAAGGTCGTAATATTCAGGAATGCAAAAGATATTTAAAAAATCCAAATTTTTGGACTGATGCTGTAAAGGAAGTAGAAAATATGTTACCAGATATTGCAATTATTACTCTAAAAGCATTTAAATTTAAAGTACAATCGCAATTTGATGAACTATTAAATAGAAGATTAACTAAAGTTCAAACTACAGAAAAATGGTTAGAAAGTTTAAAAGATGAAATTAATAATGGATCTATACCAGTAGATCAAAAACTTACATTAGAAGATTTAAATCTTATTTCTAATAATACGAAATTAATATCATATTTAGATTTACTTGTAAATAAAATAAATAACAATCCTGCGATTTTGAATAAAGAAATAACTGTACCACTTCCTGATGTATCAATTGGTCCTAAACATTTTAAATTAACTAATATAGGTATAAAACCTTGGGTATCCTCTGCTAGACCTAATGATAATCTTAATCTAAGCAATATAGGACGAATACTTAATCAAACTAAAAATGACACATACAAACTTAAATTTGCGGCTACACCAGCCCTATATCCTCCTTATATAGCTTATATGATTGGCGGAGATAATATAAACTTAAATTCAGAAGAAAATGTACTTCATTATGCTTCTAAACAATATTGGAGTGTTCTACAAAGTCAGTATTTACAATTAGTACAAAATTTTAAATCATTAAATAAAACAATAAGTCCCGCAGATGATCAGAAAATTCAAAGTTTACTCGATAGTCTTAAAAACTCTGAAATTAAATTAGTAAAAGTTCTATTATATATAGAAAAATATCAAAGATTACTTGAACTTTATAATGTACAAGATAATACAACTGTATTATCAATAGATCATCTAGCTAAATTTAATCAAAGTAAAGAACACCTTATAAATAAAGTTTCGGGAAAACGAGAATCTTTAGTTGGTGTGTTAAACAAATTGGTTGAGCTTATACAAGATACAAAATATGATAATACAATTCAATCAGCATCCTGGAATTAAATTTTATTAATAGTTTAGAATTAATGCAACAATAATATAATATATATATAAGAATTTTATTCAATAATATACATATGATTGAATAAAATATCTTAAAAATTTGAATTCTACTTTTAATAATAATGGGTTTAGGGTTACTAACTTTAATAAATGTAGGTAAAGAAAATATTTTTTTATCTGCACAGCCCGAAATTACATATTTTAAAATAGCATATAAAAGATATACTAATTATTCTATCGAACAAACAGCTCAATATTTTAAAACAACACCAGATTTTAGTAGACGATGTACCGTTAATATAGGAAAAAATGCCGATTTAATTGGTATGACTTATTTATGTATTATATTACCTACTATTCAATTAGAAACTATTACAAATTTAAAAAAATTTGCTTGGGTAGAAAAAATTGGTATAGCATTAATTAATTATATAGAATTTGAAATAGGAGGAACAATTATAGATCGTCATTATGGTGATTGGTTAAATATATGGAATGAATTAACTATTTCAGGAGGGCAAAAACATGGATATAATAAAATGATTGGAAATATACCAGTTTTAACCGATTTTTCCTTAAATAAAAATAAATATATATTATATGTACCGCTTTCATTTTGGTTTTGTCAAGATTCCGGCTTAACTTTACCTTTAATTGCTTTAGCTCATAATGAAATTAAAATACATGTTGAATTTAATACTATTGATACATGTTATAATATAAGTCCTTCATATTATATGCGTGTCACCAATAATATTTGTATTCTACAACCTGGTGAAATAATATATCAATATTATCAAAATATTAAAAATATTGCTAAATTTATTTATTTTGATAATATTAATCAAATATTATATTATAATCCTTTAGTGGGAAAATTTATTGTTCCAACGGAATTGAATGATAATAAATTAAAAATTATTGGTAATATATCTAACTTTAATATTTATATTCAACCAAATTCAGTAATTGTACAAAATGAAGATTATTTCAAATTTAATAAACCATCTTTTATTGATGCATATTTATTGATAGATTATATCTATTTAGATAATTATGAAAGAAAAAAATTTATTAATAATGATCATGAATATTTAATTCAAGTTATACAAACATTGCCACAACAAATATTATATTCTGTTAATACTATATATAAATTACCATTTTATAATCCTATTAAATTAATTATTTGGCATTGTCTAACAGTATCAAATAATTTAATTAATAATAAATTTAATTATACATCTTATCCATATACAGAAATAGAACAAGATTTAATCACTAAAAATACTATTGTTATTAATTCAATAAATAGAATGGATCTTTCTGCAATACAATATTATGATATTATTCAAAAATATCAATATAAATTTTACAATACACAAAAAGGGATTTATCTATATTCCTTTGCATTAAATCCATTAGAATTACAACCTTCTGGGAGTATTAATTTTAGTAAAATTGACGATGCTTATATTTCTCTAAATATGAACTCTATTGTTAATTATCAAAATCCTGTTTTCATACAAGCTTATGGTGTCCAATATAATATATTAAAAATAAGTAATGGAGTAGGTGGTTTAATTTATATACTTTAATCTATCCAAGCTAAACTACCCATTCCGCTCATAATTCTTATTATATTATAATCTTTTACAAATAAAGTTAATTTATAAGGTTCTACTATATTATTAGTCACAGCAGATGTAATTTCTATTGTTGTCGTATCAAAGTTTGTAAAATTTTGGTGTCCTGATGGTTGATCATCTAGAGGATATAAAGAAAAAGAATATACATAATATCCAATAGGTAATGTATTCTTAAATTTTGTATAAGGAACTACACTATTATAATATGTGCTATCTAAAGCATTAAATAAATCTGTTCCATTTACGGTAAATTTTAAAGAAGTAATGGGTGAAATTTCAGTTATTTTAACTTCATTTTTATATGTATGTAACAAATATTGGGTTAATATATAAATAATATTACGATTTTTATTATTATTCATTTTTGTTTTACGTTGAGCACTAGATAAATATTTATTTATAAAATATAATAAATATTTTAATAAGTTTTCATCCCAAAAAGATAAAGTTTGAAAATTATCTATTAATAAATTAATATAAGTAAATTCACTTATATTCTTATCTGGAGCACTCAAATATTTATTGTAAGTTATTAAATTTTCTTTAATAATATTTATATCTTCTATATACATGTATTCATTTTGTGATGTAAATAAATTAGTCAAAATATAATTGTTATAATAATTTAAACTAGTTAAATATTTTGCATATCTATTATCATAATTTGATTCAACTTCTGGAATATAATTTAATGATGGGTAATTTAATGGTTTACTTATTAGATATATATCTTTTATTAAACCTGATAATTTTTGATTAATTACAATATTTGACACATTAATATAATTACTTTTATATATTTTATATTTAGAAATTAAATACTCATGACTATATGATCCAAATAATTGTCTTTCAGTTAAATCAAGCAAAATATATTCAGTAATAAGATTTATTTTAATATCAGGATTAAAGTTACTTAAATCAATTAATTTCATATCATCAGATAAAATAAGTATTGATTTTAAATCGGCGAATTTATATTTTATTTTTATTTCGGTATATGGTAAAGCAATTAAGGGTAAAGCTAATTCAGATTTTTTAGAAAACCAAAAAATTAGAGGAATATGAAATATCCAACTATAACCGGTAAATTTTATTTGAGTTAATTTATCAATTTGTTTTCGTGTTTCTTCAGATGAATATAAATAATAATTTATATTAAATATGTCATCATTTAATTCTTCTATTAATACATCATTAAAATATAAATGAATATAATTAAAAAATTTAAAATAAGAATTCCATTTAGGAATATAAGATATTGTTCTGGTCATTTGTGTTTGTATAATATGTTGTTTTAATGAACTATTTTGAATTAGAGTATAATTATCGAATAAATTATATTCATTATAAGATATTAGATATATATTGTATAATATATTATTCATTGGAATTATTTCACAAATAAAACGAGATCCCACTAATTTATTAAATATTTCATTATAATTATTTAATCCCATAAATACTTCAATACTAGTTAAAGATGTTTGATTATGATATTGACAAAATTGTATTATATTTTGATAAAATTTAATATCAATAACATTATATATAACATTATTAATTTCATAAATATAATTCTGTCTAGAATTATCTATTTCTAAGGTTAAATCTATTAAATTAGTTTGTAATGCTATTATAAAATAATCATCAATGATATCATAACCACCAAATATAAGACATTTATATTTGGTATTATCAGAATATAAATAACATGAAGTTTGAATTGAAATATTAATCCGCGAAACTAATTTGATCTTATATAAATATGGATAAGCATCTTTAAGAGTTAATAAATATGGTGCAATATAAAAAATATTTACTGGAATATATTGTAATTCTGTTTGAAAATTGATTATATATTTTATAAATAAATCAGGTATAAAAATTTTCATTTTCATATCTATAAATATTTGTATTAATTTAAAATTTGATGAATTTAGATTAAACCCGACTAAATTCATATTAATTGTTAAAACATTATTATTAAAAATGATATGTTGGCTATCTATAAGAGTATCATTAATTAAATAATAATAATTTTTTGAAATTATCAAATTAAAATCTAATGGTATATTAAATTTTAATATATTACCAATATATGTATATTCTGAAATAATCCATAAATTCTTTTGTAGAAAATTATAATTATTGATTTGGTCAATATATATATCTAATGTAAAATAAGATATATTATTATTTTGATAAAATAAATTAGATTTAATATTAGATTTTAAAATTGCTTTAACAATATCATAATCTGCATAATCACTATCTATTTTTGGATGTATATATATATAAGAATTATATGTTGATGGATTTATATAATTAAAATAATATAAATATTCATCCTGTTTTTCTATATTAAGGATTAAGTTTACATTATTATGTCCAACTTTTCTCGTATGTCTTATTGTATCTGCAATTTCATAATCATGTAAATCAGTAAAATGACAATATAATAAATTATTTTCAATAGAAAATTTTTTAGGTTGATATATTATATTTTTATTCATAATCTCTAAATCATAAGTATTTAATATTGCTGAAGATATTGGACTATCTAAAGTATATTTATAAATACTTGTATTTAAATATGTAATTGAATTTATTAAAACTAATTGATATAATTTTGTATTAATAAAATTTATGCTAGTCTGTGGATTAATATTTATATAATATTCGAAAGTCATATCAGTATTTAATTTATATAATACATACAATTCATTATTGATTAAAACTGAAGTATTATTTGGAAAAAAATTAATAGGCGTATCCAATGTTAAATAATATTTATTGTTTAAAAGATTATAACTTTTTATAACTATAGGTGATATTAATTCAAAAGTTTTATTTAATATTATTTTATATATTAGTTCAATATTATCAAATTTTAAATCATTCAAATATGTATCTATGAAATAATTTGTTTCTCTATAAAATAATAAATATATTTGATTATTTAATTTAATAAATGTTTGTTGAGAAATAAAATTTATTGGTTTATTAAAAATAAAATAGCATTTAGCATTTTTTATATAATAATCTTTAAGACCAATAGTTGATACAATATCTATTATAATGTTATCTTTAGTCAGATCTATTGTGGGTGGAATAATTATATCATAAATATTATTTACATTATTATAAATCATTATAGGTAAATTATTAAAGTATAATGTATTAATAGAATTATTATTAAAACAACTTAAATCTAATTGGTATAATTTCCCAAAAAGAACACTATGTATTATATTATATTTATGAATTTCATTAAAAATAATAAAATGTTTGTTGTATAATTGATAGTTAGCATAAAAAGTAATTTGATTTTGATATAATACAGGTTTATCCACTTGAATATTGATTAAATTAATATTTGGTCGAATATCATTAAAAATACTATAAGTAAAAATTGCATTAATATCTATATCATACGAAGTGTAATTAATAGTATATAAATAAATACTATCTGTTATGTATGTAACGGTATCATTAAGTGATATATTCGTATTTTCATATATACTCAAATTAGTTATAGTATTTTCATTTGTATCTTTTAAAATACTAAAAGCATTAGTTCCATAAAATCCATAAGATTTAACATATAATAAATTGGAATATGTTATTCCTGAAATTATAGCTTGATTTAGCTTATTATATGTGTAGTTGATTAAAAAAGTATTATTAAAATATGGATTTATATTAGTTAAATTATCTCGATATTTTTCCCATAATTTTGTTATTAAAAATTTCAGACTATTATTATAATTATAAATGGGTATATTATTTGTACTGATTATATCTACATATAATTTATTTAAAATATCACCAAGGTTATTTAAAAATCTTAATAATTGATGAATCGAGATTCCCAATTTTTGATCTTCGGATGTTAATAAAAATGTATTAGTAAACCATGAATTTATTTGTGATTCTATTTTTGAATATTGCTTATATGATCTATAAACTATATTTGATGTTGTTTCATATACAAATTCATTCGTTATATAATTTGCTAATTCAATACTATTATTTAAATAAATAATAGTATCATCGCTAAATATTATATTATTTCCATCAAAATAAGCTTTATAATTATTATAATATAATAAATCATTAATACACTTTGTAACATTTTTATAAAAATATGGAGAATTCAACCAATTATTTAAATTATTATAAATTAAAGGTTCTATCTCATTTTTTAATATAAAAAAATTCCGTCGAGCAATTAAATTAGTATTCATAATTTTCAAAAAATTATGTAGAAGTGTATAGTCATCATATGTCATATAATATACATCATTATTAGAAATTGAACTAGTTACAATATTTATAGAATTATTAATCCATTGTAAATAAATTTTGAATGAATTATATAATAACTTATTCATAGATGGTATATACTTAATACAATTTAATAAACTCCAAGTTTCCCATGGTTTAACAAAATAATACAACATATTAATATTAATTTTACTTATTGAAAATAATTTACATCTTAATTGATATAAATCATCAAATACTTTTTTTGTATCATACAAATATTTATTATCAATAAAATTTTTAAACCATATATTGACTTTTATATTATTATTTATATCTATATCTACATTAGTTGTTAAAATTTTTCGAGTTACTGTAATTAATATATTATTATTAATTATGATGGTTTTTGAATTAATACTGTAAATTGGAAAGTATGGTTTTGATATAAAATATGATGTCAATAAATTGCTATTTAATTGATATTCGCTATTATCAATTAGAGAATAATAATAAGATTTATCTGTATATTTTTCAAGTATAATATTATATGTTAATAATTCTATTTTTTGTTCATGTATAGAATTATATAATGAATTATCTATTATTAAAGGTGTACTTATATAATTTGTATGTAATATATAATTAATAATTTTAATGTAAATGGTATTAAGATTATATGATATATAAGTATTTGATACAATTATATATTTGCCATCATATATAAAAAAATCATATCCATTCTCATCATCTAAATTAAAATAAATTATATTTATAATTGATATTAAATATTGATTACCGTCTATTATATCAATCTGTTGTTGATATTTACCATTTTCATAAATTTGTTTACCAATAAATCTAATAGTATATTTATAAATAATATATAAATCATGCTGATTTATATCTAAAATATTTTCTACTTGATAAATTTGTAAACTTGCTAAAGTGAATTCTAAATTCTTATTAATAAAACATGGATATATTCTATTTAGATAATAGGTATTATTAGTAATATTAATTGGACTATAAATTTTTAATTTATTATAATAAGTTAATTTAACTAAATAAACTAAATCATCATTATTAGTTTTTTCTATTAATAAATAATAATAACCGATTACTAAATCATGATGATTTAATTTTAAAGTATTTATATCTATTCGTTGGTAATTATGAAAATAAATATTTAGATATGTATTATTAATTAAATTATCTTCTTGTAGTTCTTCTAATCGACTAACTTCCATTGTAGTCAATTTTATTAATTCATCATTATATAATGTGTATTTAATTATTTTAAAATAATTATATCCATATATTGGTTGTAAAGAAAAATTATAATTAAATTTATAATCTGAATAATAATTTAGGTTATTGCAATAATATGGTGAAAAAATAATTTTTATATTTGATATTGATTCATTAATATTAAGTTTATATTTTAAATTTAATTTTGTATAAAGATTATCTATTGAAGTAATACTTGTGATATTATTATACATTCCACATAAATATACTGGTTGTAAATAGTAAAAAACGTATTGATCAAAATAATCATTTGAAATAAATACAGAATTATTGGAATACAAGCCTTTCATTTCAATAGAATATTTATTATTTTGTTTATTAGTTATAGTAAAATAAGGAGGACTTATGAAATTATTATCAAAATAATATTTATAATTAGTGTTCAAATATTTAATCCATTTATATTGAGTTATATTTAAGGATTTATTATCATGAGTATAAATTGTGTTATCTTTAATTTTATAAATTTGAATATCTTGATATAAATCTACATCTAAAATTACACAGTCTGAATCTTCTAAACTAATATTTTGTATTATATCATTTTGAATATCTAGATAATATATATCAAAAGGTTGATATGGTAAAAGAAAATTTAATATAGTATTATCTTCAAAAATAATATTTGTACCTGAAGTTAAATTTTTATAATAAATTTGGCTATCACTAATATTTAATATAAGATAAATATAAATTTCATTATTATTTATATAAAGTAAAATATCAAATTTTTTAAATCGTACATAATTATCTAAAATATATAATTTATTGTTAGTATGAAATAATTTAATAGATATAGTATTATTATAAAATTGATCACGTAACCGGAAATTTCCTTCTTCATCTAATAAACTATTAAATACAAATATATTTGCTAATGTTTGTTTTTTTAAGGATAAATTTAAAGTAAAATTTTGTATATAAAATTCACCTTGTGAAATAAGCATTAGTTTATTGTATTGTATAATATTAGGTGGAACTATCGGTGGGATTAATTTATTTTGATTATGTAAATATGTACCAATTGTATAATATCCAGAATAATAACCTTCATTTAATATTCCAACCAATTTAATAAGTTTTAATTCGTAATAGTATGTTATTGTATTTAATCCTAAAACTTGAAAAAAATTATCATTAATTATAATTATTTCATTAAGTTCTAAATATATTTTATCTACATTCATCATCAAAAATATATTATTTTGATTCAAAAGTAAACCTTTTGCACCAAAAGAACTAGCTTGTGAGTTCTTTTCCTCCATTAAAACAAATGAATTAGTTATATATTGAGGATAATCGATACAACTATAAATTGTTCTATTTGATGGAACTTCTGATAACATTTTAGAATATTCATCATTAAAATAAATTTTAATAGTATCAGTTATAACGATATATAATATGATATTCATATTATTATCATCTGAAATTTTGTCATTAGTATAAAATTCAATATGTGGTTTTATATTTAAAATACTATTAAAATTAACCTCATATATTTGAAAATATGTATTTTGAATTGTTTGTAATTCTTCATCAACTTTATATTTATTATTATAATATTTACAACTTAACAATATATCTGAATATGAATTTATTAAATTTAATTTTTTATTTTCTACATAAAAAATTGGTGGATCACAAGCAATTAACATGTAATTATAATCAATATTTAGAAGTAAACTAGGATTAATATAATATGGTTGATTTAAATTGAATGTTAAATTTAAATACGTTGTAATTAAATTAATATCATTAAAATAGAGTGTCCAAAAATATATATATCCTATATTATTATCATTTAAAATTTTAGTACATTGAATTTTCCATAATGTAAAATTATTTTTAAATGAAGTTTTATGTAAATAAATATAATGAATTGATGATATTGTTATTATTAGCATAGAAGTATTTATAGTCTCTAAAACTAAATTTTGACCAGATGTTATACATCCTATGTATAAATAATCTAGTTTATATAAATTATTATTTGGATCATTATTAATATTATCATTTAATATACTTATATTGTTCGCATAAATGGGAATTATTCTATTTTTATACGGAGATCCATTAAATGTATAATTTAATACAAGTTCATCCAAATTATTGATTTTATTATTATTTTGTTTAAGCACAAGAGGATGAAAAATATAATTATATATTAATTCATATTTAAATGGTATATCACCTGTATAAATATCTTTATTGTATTCTATAATTAATAATTCATCGGTTTGATTATCTATATAATTATTATTTTCGGTATAATTTAATAAATAATATTTATTATTATCTTTTTTAGTACGATATATTTTAATACTATCATAGGAATTCTTATTAATATTACTTAAATTATGTAAAAAAACTGGATTATATGTATTAATAATAAATGGTACATTAATAAAAATTATAGATGATAATTCAGATTCTCTTAATAAAATGGAATTATAATATGAAAATCTATATTTATAAGTATTATAAGTTTGGTTTATTTTATACATAAATAGTTCCGTAGTAGTATTGATTGTATCGATTGTATTTTCATTTAATTGAAATATTAATAAATCATCTGTATTATTATCAATATAAAAATTATTTGTAATAGTAGTTAAATAATAATAATTATTTTCGTTAGTTTTTGTTCGATATAATTTTAGACTATCGTATAAATCTAAATCATAATTGATAAAATTAGATAGAATAATAACTTGTTTATTGGTAATATTACTATCTAATAAAATCTTTTTTGTATTTAATATTAATATTTCTTTCCCTGTCTTTGAATTATAAAATGTAACTTTATACTTATAAATATATCCTTGTTTATTATAGTCATATGTAAATAAAGAATTTATATGATATATATCATTATAAAATGGTATTTTTAATAAATCATCAGATATATTATCATAAAAAGATATAGTTTTAATAGTCTCTAATAAATAATATGTATATAAATCAGTCGTTTTAGTACGATAAATTTGAATATGTGTAAATTTTAATGTATCAATTGGATTGAAATCAAATAATTTTATAATATTTGAATTTGAAATTGATTTATTGATAATTAAGGAAAAATTATTTGATATTCCTGAATGTAGACCATTATTAGCATTATAAAATATACATATATAGTTATATGTAAAATTATTCGTAGTAAAATAATGATTTATTTTAATATTATATGTATTTATACCATAATTTAATACAAGTTGATTATCTATAGTATTATCAATATATGAGGAATTAGTTGTTATACCTATCAGATAATATAAATTATCTGATAGATTTAGTTTTGGATTCTTTTTGCTACGGTATATTTTAATAGAATTATATTTAATTGGTATAGTATCTAGTTTATTTAAAT
>Ga0102902_1000334_pt1 | contig 18317 bp, 15 predicted proteins | sample Colrivmet1555B02_FD_78458 | JGI IMG/M metagenome (GOLD analysis project Ga0102902, IMG submission 78458) | Estuarine microbial communities from the Columbia River estuary - metaG 1555B-02 | ecosystem: Environmental > Aquatic > Marine > Intertidal zone > Estuary | place: USA: Columbia River... | reverse complement strand
GACGGACTCAAATTTAAAGCATTACACCCGACGGGCGAATATTGTACCATACCCGCGGGCATCGATTTGGACGTATGGAAGTATACACCTTCGTATAGCTTTAAGCGATTTTATCATATTGGATCTATGGAATGGCACGCCAATGCCGAAGCTGTAAACTGGTACATGGATAAGGTACATTCCTTAATCTGCCAGGAAGATAAAGAATACTCGCTTCACCTCGCTGGAAAAGGCATACAAACTGCTGCATTCGCATCACACGCGCAACTATCGGTACACGCTAATGTGCCAGATGCATATGCATTTGTAGCCCAACACGACGTGTGCGTAGTGCCATTGTGGAGTGGCAGTGGCATTAGGTTAAAAATACTGGAAGCACTGGCCGCAGGAAAGCTGGTTATCTCTACCACCATAGGCGCACAAGGCATTCAATACACAGACGGCGTACATTTGGTAATCGCCGATACGCCGTTAGCCTTTTTGGAAGTATACCAACGTCTGCGCTCAGGAGAATTGGATTACAAGCGCATTATTCAGAATGGACGGTTACTGATAGAAAATCAATATTCTACCATTGCACTAGCCGAAAAGCAATTAGCCATGTATAGCACTTTATCCAAACGAAAAATATAAAAAAAGGCTTCCCAAAATGGGAAGCCTTTTTAATTTATGAGCAGATTAGGGCTTAATCTACCGTAATCTCTTTTATCTTTCCGTAACCGAGGTTATTTAAACCATCACGTATTTTATACGCATGTCCCACAACGATAATAACCGTTTTCTCTGGTTTTAATTGTGCCTTAGCTACCGCATTAATATCCGCAATGCTCATTCCTTTTATCATCGCCGCTTGCTGCACGGTATAATCTTTAGGAAGGTTATTTTCTGCAATCGAACTTAAGAAATTCAACTTATCAAAAGGAGTTTCGTAATCCAAGGCTTCACTTAGCGTGATAGAGCTTTTGGTAAAATCCAATTCTTCTTGTGTGATACCGTTGGCTTTAAAATTAGTGATTTCAAACATTAATTCTTTGATAGCACTATCTGTAGCTTCTTTCTTGATTTCAGAAGAGAACTTATACGTTCCGTAGTCTTTGCTAGCTCCAAAACGAGAACGAGCACCGTAGGTGTATCCTTTGTCTTCTCTCAAATTAAGATTAATACGGCTGTTAAAAGCACCACCTAATGAGAAATTCATAACGCCTGCTTTGAAGTACTCTCCGTTATAATCAAACTTTGGTCCTGGGTGACCAGCGTATACTGTAGACTGAGAAGCATAAGGCTTATCAATTAAGTAAACCGTTGTTTGAGCTGGCATTTTCAATTCTGGCAAAGCAGGCACTGTGGCATTGGTGTTTTTCCATGATTTGAAGAAACCCAATTTAGACATGGCTTGTTCTTTTGTAATATCTCCTGAGATAACCAGTGTGCTTAAATTAGGTGAGTAATATGTATTGTAAAATGCTTTAACGTCATCTAACGATATTTTACTTAGTGTTTTGTAATCTCCGTAGTAGTAGTCGGCTAGGATAGTTCCTTCGTATACGATTTTACACCAAGCTTTTTCAGCCATCACATTAGGATTACTTTTTTGGCTTTGTAGGTTTTCTATAATTTGCTCTTTGATACGTTTAAAATCAGCCGGATCAAAACGAGGCTCGAATAAGGCTTCTTTTAACAAAGTAAGTGTTGCATCTACATTTTTTGATAATGAAGTTACAAAAACAGATGAACCTGTAGTACTTGAATTGAAGCTGATATTACTTCCCAGCTTTTCTAGTTCTCGAGAAAACTCTTCTGTAGTTAATCGCTTAGTACCTTCTCCCATCATAGAGGCGGTCATCATGGCGGTACCTGTGCCTATTTTTTTATCGCCTTCTAGTAAATGTCCACCATTTATGTCTACGTAAAAATAAACCAATGGCGACTCATTAGACTCATTGCCAATTACGGTCAAGCCATTTTCAAATTTTTCGGTGTAAAAATCAGGAACTGTAAATGCTTTAGCTGCAGGTTTAGCAGGTCTAGCACTTCTATCAAAATTATCTTTGGGAGCCACATAGGTTAAGCCCATGTACTGTGCATCCGTTTTCTTAGGCACACTTGCGTATGGATTAACACTTTTAGGAGTATCATCATCTTCTTTTCTGTTTTGCTCACGCTCCACACGAATGATAACTGCTTTCCTGTTTTTGATGTACTTGTTGTACACATTCATGATATCCTCTTTAGTTACGGCATTGTATCTATCGATATCATTTTGTAGGTTATAATTATCACCTCTCATCATAGCATAATGACTTAATACCTCTGATTTACCATTAATACTGTTTAATGAGCTATAGGTGGAAGCTAGCACATTGGTTTTCGTAATTTCCAAATCTTCATCGGTAACACCACGTGTTTCAAACTCAGCAATGGCTTCTCTTATTTTGGCTTCTACCTCTTTAAAGCTTAAGCCTCCTGCAAGTTCTGGCTTGGTAACAACTTGTATACCAAACATACCTGCTAGCTCTAACGTGCTATGGAAAGCACCTGTTTGTAAGGCTAATTCTGTTTTTTCTAAGTTCTTGTATAAAATAGAGTTATTACCCCCACCTAATATTTCCGCTAGGATCTCAATAGCCGCTTCATCTTTATGAAACTCGGGTACTGTTGGAAAAGCAAACATGGTAAGTGGCGCAAAAATGTTATCGTAGGTAGTTACATATTGATCCATAGAAATAGTAGGTTTCTTAGGATACATATTGGTTACTGTAGGGCATTTTTGAATAGTACCGAAGTACTTCTCAGCCCATACTTTCACTTCTTCTGGATTAACATCTCCCGAAACCACTAAGGTTGCATTATTAGGACCGTACCATCTCAAAAAGAAGTTTCTTAAGTCATCATAGGTAGCTATATCTAAATCGTCTACGTAACCTATTGGAGTCCAATTGTACGGATGATCTGCGAAAAGCGTTTTAAATAAAATTTCATTTACCATGCCGTATGGCTGGTTATCGTAGCGTTGTCTTTTTTCGTTTTTTACCGCATCTCGCTGGGTTTCAAATTTTGCTTGGGTAAAACCTTCTAAGTGGGTTCCCATTCTATCCGCTTCAAGCCATAGCAGACTCTCGGTCATGTTACTTGGAGCAGTTTGGTGATAAACCGTTTTATCAAAAGAGGTGTAGGCATTATTGGTTCCTCCCGATTCACTTATGATTTTAAAATGCTCTTCATCGGCTACGTTCTTAGAACCTTGAAACATCATGTGCTCAAAGAAGTGAGCAAAACCACTGTTTCTTACACTTTCTCTAGCGCTGCCTACGTGATATGCCACTTGTACATGCACAATGGGATCTGAGTGATCCTCGTGTATAATTAGAGTTAGCTCATTAGCAGGAAGTTTAAATTTAGTGTACGGAATAATTACTTTTCCATTTTCTAAATCTACTTTCTCCACGAGTTTAAATGAACTCTGAGCAAAGGTTAGCACGCTAACAAGAACTAGAGATAAAGTTAAAATTAATTTATTCATATGTTGGTTAATAATCGGCAAAAAAAGAAATAATGTTAGAATTATCGTTTTTAACTCGATAAAACTGAATAGTAAGCGGTTTAATACTTCCAAAACCCACAATCAAACACCTACTTGGTGAAAGGGTATGCTCTTTTTCGTAGCATTAATCTGCAATGTGCCAGCTACCACTCACCAAATCATGTCAACCACCGCGCAAACATCGTATTTTGTGTGTGGGTGTACCGACACGCCTATTTTAGTGTATTTTACATTCAAACAATTTTTACGATGGCCTAATCCTGACACATTATGATCTATCAAAAATTGCATGGCGATATCTTTGCCCGTGTGCATTCCATACGAACAACATTCAGCATAATTGCCTTTATCGCAGTTTATTCTTACGTGGCCGGTGGTACCCGCTATACCTTGTTCTTTGGCAAAACAATGGGCATTCTTGTACGCATCCAAGTCAAAATAGAGTGCTTTAACTGGCTCCATTGACTTCAACAACCGCATTAATGATGTGCGGTACTCCGAGTCTTTAACATAATCTCCATATTTTTCAGTGCCATAATAAGTGGAGACTTCATTTTTCAAGAAGTCTTTTGGGTACAGCCTGCACAGGTTGATATACATTACACATTCCTTTTCAACATCGGTTAAATACGTGATATCTTTAGCTGTATTCGCTTCTGAAATTTGTTGAGTAGTCCATGTTTGGGCATAAACCGAAGAAAATTTTAGTACCAAAAGTAATGCTACTGCGAGGGTCCGTATTTTATTTATTTTTTAGAAAAACGAGTGAGTTATTGGTTTGGCTAAAACAACTAGACCTCCGCACCGTAAATTCCATTAATCATTGGCAGCAAAACTATTTCATTTAACAGGTAAAATACATTACGTTTCTATTTTATAGCTAATTTTACCACGGGAGGTTTAGTTTCTCTACTTCAGACTGATAGAATTGCTCTAGTTTTTCCAGTATAGAGGGCGTTATAGCAATATCGGTACTCTTCACATTACTTATTAGCTGGTTCACATCAACATTTCCGGGAATAACGGTTGAAACCGCTTCATAGGCCAAACAAAACGCAATAGCCATTTGGGCTAGGTTTACCTCTGTTCCTGTAATGGTTTTCACTTTAGTTACGAGTTCGGCTCTGATTTCAATATCTTTCGTAGACCAGCGGCTTCTAATATCGGTAAAGGTACTTTTGGCATTATATTTTCCACTTAACCAACCAGAATCAAGTGGTATTTTTACGATTATGCCCACTTCATTTTTTTTGGCTTGCGCAAAACCACGACGGGTATCTTGATGAAAAATATTAAAAAACGTCTCAATTACTTTTGAATTTGTGGTCTCCATCAGCAACTTCATATCTGCATAGGTATCCAAAGAAGCGCCGTACGCTTTAATTTTACCTTCATGCTGTAACTTCTCCAGTATTTCGTAATGGTCATTTTTATTACCATCCAAATAAGCCGAAGGTGGATTGTGAATAATAAGTGAGTCTACATAATCTACTTGAAGTCGTTTTAGACTTCCTTCCAAAGATGTTCTTATATGATCAGCACTGTAGTTTAGGCTACCGGTATGCGTATGGCCAAATTTGGTATTAATAACGATGGTGCTTCGGTCCACTTTTCTGAGGGCTGAGCCTAATCGTTCCTCACCGGTTCCGTGCCCATAATTTGGAGCGGTATCAAAAAAATTGACACCTACATCCAACGCGCTATGAACGAGATGAACGGCTTCTGTTTTGGTCATACTTTTCCAACCAGAATCGTGTCCTAATTGCCATGCTCCGAGGCCAATTTTAGAGATTAGTATGGAGTCTTTGATGTATGGGTTAAATTTCATGTAGTTAAAAATAACGGTTTGGCTATGGCAAGTGCAGGATTTTGGAAAACTAAATGGTCAACAAGTACGAATTTACAATAGAAACAGAAACTTTCCATGAACGATTTTAGCCCCCATTGCCCCAAGCGTGTAAAAGGAGCATATTATTTTTTCACACGAGTATACATCAATGTATTTCCTCTTCCCATATAGTTCAAGGCTAATTTTTCAGAACTTAAGGTTGAAATATACCAACATAAATCAGACTCTTTACAACTAATATAATTATCGGTTTCTCCTGATTCATTGTCAGAACTGTTTCCTTCATTCATACATCGGTCAGAAAGGACAAATTCTTCATCATCCCAGCCATCTGAACCTTCTGCAATTTCTTTTCTGTGATTCTTTTCAAAAACTAAAAAATTAGTTTCATCTTCATCACTTTGCCATTTCCCTTGCAATAGTTCATAGTTTGAAGTGTCTAAAACAACCTTCTTTTCAGTTTTGACAATGGTTTTAATTTCAGTTTTTTGCAAATTCCTATTTTCCTTTTTTAATTTTGAATTGTCGTTACAGCTTGATATGATCAAACAAGAAATTACAGCTGTAATAATTGCTAATTGTATTTTCATTTAGTATGTATTGCTTTTAAAATTATCTGTACAAAACGTTAAGCTGAACTCGCTTCGAACGGTTTGTGTATGCGTAAACGGTTTGGGTGGGTAAGGTATGCATTTTTAGCCGATGTTAGCTGCTGGTCTTCGTTTCAATAACTTATATTTTTGTTCATTTCTGCAGAAGGAATTCGTCTTTAAAGGTAGGAAACCAATTTGCTTTCTATCTTATGAGTAACTCGTTTTGATGTTCCAAAGTCTATAAATCCACCATCATTTCCTGCGTCTCTCTGTTGAGCGTTAAAATAGAAATTGCACTGGTCATAGAATATATAAATATCAAACTTATTCCTAAAACGGCCAACATATTCGAAATGCCCGTACTGTCCTTGTCTTTCTAGTTCTTTAAGTTTAAAATCGTTTAATATTTGACTAATAATTTGAGCTTTTTGATCAACTGGGAGCACTGATCTAATACAGGTCAACTCGTAAGTTTTAGGAATTCTCCAAAACCCATAAAACCCTATTAATATAAAAAGTCCGCTCATCCCATAAATGCCCCAAATCGGCATTATATTTTTGGTTGTCACTTTCTTAATTTCATACCAGTCAGTAAAACTTAGCTGATACAGAAAAAACAAACCAATTCCGACTGCACCAATTGAGATAAAATAATTCCTATACTTATCAAAGGAATTTCTCTTCTTGAGCTTATTTTTAAAATCTTCGCATGTCATTTTACCTGCTTGGAGACTTCAATTTTATAAAAGTGGACTTTAAGATTTCTTCTTGTACTTGCAGCTAACATCCGTATTTACCCATTACCAACCTCCTATTGGGCATATTTACATTATGTACACATAAGAAAACGGATGGCATTAAAACGGTGTGGAGTGCATCTGGTGAGTTGGCTGTACGTGTCATATTCGTATATCCAAAAATAATTAAACCTCACCACAATTGCAAAGGGCTTTTCTGACTTACTCAGTTGACGTTACCTTTATCAATACCATCATAACATACAAACTACTACTATTTTTAAACACCAATAGGCGCACATAACGTACACCTATTGATATTATTTATGTAGCTACTGGGAAGTATTATTTTACGGTTACCGCAATAGTCTTAGCCCATTTTTCTCCATATGAAACATGCATACCGTCTGCAAACTGAAGTGTTAGCTTGTAATCTCCTGGCTCCAGATTTAGGGTATCTGTCATTTGGCCACCGCCATAATGTATATGCGTTTCATCGGCTACGATAATTAGCCCTTCTGCTATTGCTCCATCATTTACAAGTAAGTGATGGTGGCCATATCCTGCTCTGGGTGCTCCTTTAGGCTCTACGATCATGCCATTTACTTCCATATTAAGTACAATAGGTGAAGTTAGTTCATCGCCATCCTGGATGTTACCAAAAGATACGCCCTCTTGTACAACTTCACTTACCTCATTTTCAACCGTTTCGGTTGACGAATCGTTACTGGTTTGTGTACATGAAAAAAAAGATACTGTTACTGCTAAAATCCAAAATTTGTTCATACGACAAACTTAATACATCGTATGGAATAGAAGGGGCTTTTTTTATACTAGTCTACAAATCAACCTAAATATGTGCCAAGCATCTTGAAGTTAAAATTATAGACCAAAAAAAAAAGGCTAGTCCGAAGACAAGCCTTTTTTGGGTGGAAGATGGGGCTCGAACCCACGACCCTCGGTACCACAAACCGATGCTCTAACCAGCTGAGCTACAACCACCATTATACTTTAAGGAAAAGAAAATAATTTCATATCCCTTATGCGGCTGCAAATATACTATTACACTAAATATTTAAAAGATAATATTTAGATATTTATAAAATTAATAAAACGTCCACTTTCCTTAATACAATGTGGGCAATTTGAATACTGTTCTACCTTAATTAACCGTTATTTTGAAGTGCATTTAAGTAACATTAATGAGAAAAATAGTAAAGTTCGTTATATCAGCAGCCATTCTTTGTTTGTCCCTGCAAGCCTTTAGTCAAAAAACGAAAGAATACACCGATGCTATCACCCATTTTGAGCACGGCAAAACGCTGTATGCCAAAAAGCTATATGTTCCTGCAATCCAAGAATTTAAGACTTTTTTAGCTTTAAAACCAGGACCTAACTTTGAGTATGAAACGAATGCCTACCTAAATCTTTGTAGACTTAAGCTGGAGAAACAAAATGCTGCGAGAGACCTTGCACAAATTATCCGTAATCACCCTGGACATGCGCTTACAAGCGAAATGAACTTCGAGCTTGGAATGTTTTATTTTAATGATGCAAAGTACAGTCGCGCAATAAAGTACCTAGACACGCTTAATGCAACAGATATTAACAAGGCCCAAAGAGATGAGTTAGCCTTTAAACTAGGTTACTGTTATTTTAAAACCAACGAATACGAGAAAGCTAAAAAAGAATTCACTAAAGTGATGAACGGTGAAAGCGAGTATGCCATTGAAGCAAATTATTATTATGGTTACCAATGTTACATCCTCAAAGATTACGCTTGTGCACTTGCTACATTTAATAAAATAGGTGATAAAGGACCAAAAACCATGCAGCTTTATATTGCTCAAATCTATTACGAGCAAGAGGAATACAATAAAGCTTTTGATGTCATAAAAAATGTAAACTTAGCTAAACAACAAGACGAAATTGAGCTGCTTACCGGAAAAATACAATACCAATTAGGCAATAGAAGTGTTGCCCTAATTCACTTTGACAAGTATAACGGTGATGTAAGTAAGCTAGATCCTCAAGAGATTTTTCAATTTGCAAATGCCAATTATGAGGCTGACCGATACGAAAAATCTACTGCTTATTTCCTACTTATTGCCAATGAAAACTCTGCACTTGGTCAAGCATCAAACTATTGTCTAGGCGTTTCTGATGTTAAGTCTAATCATAAGGAAAGAGCATTTAACGCTTTTGGAGAAGCTAAACGAAAGAATTTTGATAAAAAAATAACCGAGTCTGCAGCCTTTAACTATGCCAAACTTGCAGCTGACTTACAACAAAGCTCTACTGCCGTAAACGCTATCAAAGACTTTTTACAAGAATTTCCTAAATCTGCATATAGCAATCAGGCGAAGTCGATTATGGCTGACATTTTTTTGAGTACCAAAAACTATAAAGCTGCCATTGAAGTCTTGGAAGATATTGATGAGTTAACCAGCGAGACTAAATTAGCTTATCAAGAGCTTACGTTTCATCGCGGTGAGGAGCTTTTTTTGAACAATGAGTATCAAGATGCACAGCTCTTTTTCAAAAAATCACTAAAATACCCTAAGAATCCAAGAACAGAAGCGCTGGCTTATTTCTGGATGGCTGAAATCGCATTTAAAGTAGATGACTACGATGAGAGTCTCAACTTAATGAACCGATTTATGAGTAACGGAGAATCCAGTAAAAGTAAGAATAAGACCTATGGATACTACAGCATGGGGTATAACTATCTTAAGAAAAAAGATTACCCAAAGGCTCAAAATTATTTTGAAAAATACAAGCAGAATGAGACTTTCAGTGAACTAAATAAGGCAACTTACTTAGACAATTCACAACGACTAGCTGACTGTTACTTTCTAAATAAGCAGTATACTAAAGCAATAGCAGAGTATGGTTTTATCATTAAAAATAATTACAAAAATGCAGATTACGCCATTTTTCAACAAGGTATGTTGTACGGATTGCAAGAACGACACGCCGAAAAAATAAACGTACTAAAACGTATTCAAAGTGATTTTACCAAAAGTATTTATTTTGATGATGCGCTATACCAAATAGGCCGTGAATATCTTTCGCTAGGCAATAACAATACCGCAGAAAACTTCTTTAAACTGATCATATCTCAACATGATTATTCTCCTTATTTAGCAGATAGTTATCTTAAGTTAGGGCTGATCAATTACAATCAAAACAAGGATGATTTTGCATTACGTTACTATAAAACAGTAGTAGAGCGTTTTCCTAAAACTACCTCAAGTCAAGAGGCCTTGTCATTTATCGAAATCATCTACACTACCCAAAATAAGCCTGAAGAATACTTTAAATATGCAGAACAAGTAGGCGCTGGCGTTAGACTATCTTACCAAGACAGCGTGTTTTATAACCGAGCGATGCAGACCTATACATCTAAAAACTTTAAAGGTGCTTCTAGCGAATTGGGATCTTACATAACTAAATTTGGAGAAAAGGGCTATTTCATACTTCCTGCCAATTATTATAAAGCGGAAGCAGATTACTATACTGACAATGAAAATGAGGCCATGAAGCATTATGAATATGTCGCTTCACAAGACCACAATGAGTTTTTAGAAAAAGCATTGATTAAACTTTCTAGCACTTATTTCTACAACAAAAATTATGAGAAAGCGAGAGAGCACTTCGCACGTATGGAGCCTATTGCCTCGTCAAAAAGCACTTATATAGAGGCCATAGTGGGCCAAATGAGATGTGACTACGCGCTGGGAAAATTGGAAGAAGCGAAACAAAAAGCTGTTCAACTTTTACCCATAGAAGAGGCGCCGAAAGAATACTTGGTTGAGGCTAATATGTACTTAGGTAGAATTCAACTAAAAGATAATAAATTACGTACGGCTAAATACCATTTTGATTATGTTATAAATGGAAGCCGAAACGAGCTTACCGCAGAGGCGCTTTATCAAAGAGCGTCCATCCTATTTATTCAAATGGATTTGGATAGTGCCCGAGCTGATATTTATAGATTAAACGATGATTTTTCTGCCTATGAGTATTGGGTGGTTAAAGGGTTTATCTTACTAAGCGATATTTACGTTAAAGAAAAAGATTACTTTCAAGCAAAGGCTACTATCCAAAGTATTATGGATAATTACTCCAACGAAGAAGATGGTTTACTGAAAGAGTGCAGGGACAAGTTAATAGAGATCGACAACTTTGAAAATCCAAAACAAATAATTGAACTTGAAGAAGAATAACAACTATTCTTTACACGAATGACCTAAACAAAAAAGGCTCAGCATATGCTGAGCCTTTTTTTTGTAACTATAGTTGCAATTAGCTTAAAACTGAGCTATGGTTAATCTATTTTTTAACTACTTTAAATGTCTCTAAGAGGTCACCATCTACCTTAATATAGTATGTGCCTTCTGCTAGGTTATGAAGATCTACCGTGGTGTTTTTGCCAGATAGTTTGCCCGTAATAAACGTTACCCCTGAACTATCGAAAACAGTATAATTCGCAGTTGCAAATTCAGCATCAACCAACACATGAATGACGTTAAGCGTTGGGTTAGGATACACCTTTAACTGCTTAGACAGCTTTTTAATACCGCTTATAGCCTCTGGTTTCCACACATAACTGGTAGAATCTCCAAAAACATAATCTGCCAGCTCCGGATAATCAATAAACGGATTTCGATTACCTTGAAACTTTTCATGAATAATCGAGTTTCGGCTACGTTCCCAATCATTTACAGGATCCAAACGATTCCATTCCAACAATGTTGATTTTACGCCATGCACTGGGCTTTGATCGGTATTACTCATTATGTTTTCGGTAAGTTCTAAATCAGGCTCCGCTCCTTCTCCTTCGTAGCGCACTGCCATGTAAAAAATCATACGAGCTACATCGCCTTTCACATCATCTCTTGGCTCAAAAGTATACAACGTAGCATCTGTTTTAGACCCTGTATTAAAGCCATTATCAATAACATCTTTACAATCTTTGCAGTTGTCAAAAGCCCGGTTATTTCGTGTACTATTTACCGAATTGTCCAGCGGTCTAAGGTGGTGTACATCAGTTCCAGCACCGGCATCCGTTCCGAAATTACCACGTGATTTTGCCCATACATGCTCTCTCGTCCATCCTGCTCCACCATTGTATTCTTGCGCAGCATCTACCGAACGTCCAGAATAAAGCAGTATCACGTTATTGGGATTAGCAGGATCCTTGTCTGTTTCTTTAAGAATATCCCACACATCTGTGGACGTACTGGTATATGGATACTCCTTATGATTCCTAATAAGGATGTGCAGTTGCATCTTTAAATCATCCGACTTTCGATTAAAAGCAGACGAGTAGTAAGCACTGTCCTGACTTATTGCAGAGAAAGGAATGGAGAATAAAAAGATAAATGAGAGGCTTTTAAGGGTATGCCCTTTATGTGCTTTTCTTTTTAGATCATTAAAATATTTCATTTTAGATTGGTCCGTTTTTAAGATTTACAATTCCCTAATTCTCCTTTAACAAGCCCTTTATTTTTAGTGCCATTTCAGTATGGTTAAAGGTGAAGAGGTTAAAAGTTATCCGATAATCGTTGTCTATTTTTTTTATTTATTTAGGTTAGAATTATTAAACAAAATTAGACTAAAAATGAGCCCGATTTTCAAAATACCTACTTAATGTTTAGGAATAAGTCAAAACATTATAAAATTTATTAAACAAGAAAAACACAAAACAATGGTCGAACACCAACCCAGAAAAATGTGCTCGACTAGCCATGTTATTGTTAATTATATAAGTTTCATTTCTTATTGTGTAAGACTTCTGGCGCACGGCCAAAGCACCTTTGTAGCATAGTGAAAACGATTTTACTATGTAATAAGAAGAACATGAAAAATAATTTAGAATTACAGGAAGATGTGCAAAATGCGATCAAATGGGAACCCTCTATTAACTCATCAGAAATTGGTGTTGCGGTTAGAGATGGCGTGGTAACTCTATCAGGCACAGTAGATAGCTATTCTAAGAAACTTGCAGCTGAAAGAGCCACTAAAAATGTGATTGGTGTGAGAGCCATCGCTGAAGACATAAACATTCACTATGGAACCACATTCATAAAAAACGATACAGAAGTAGCCTCTGAGGTATTAAGTGCCTGGAAAAACGATTGGGAAGTACCTGACAGACAAATAAAAGTAAGGGTAGAAAACGGCTGGGTAAATCTAGAGGGCGAGGTTATTTGGATGTTTCAAAAGCAAGCAGCAAAAAATGCAATTACTAATCTTACAGGAGTTAAAGGAGTGACGAATGGTATAACACTTAAATCTGAATCTAAAGACACTGTTGAAAAGGAAGATATTACTAGAGCATTAGACCGGAATTGGTCCATCAACGGACACGATATTAAAGTGGAAGTAAACCAAAATAATGTAAAACTTACCGGAAAGGTTCATTCTATATATCAAATGGAAGAAGCTGGGCGTTTGGCATGGAATACTCCAGGAGTAAATCACGTTGAAAACGAATTAGCTGTATTATAATAATCTATAGAAAAACGTATCTAGCGGCATTTGACGATAACTTCTAGTGCGTTTATCTGTATGGTTAACACACTTTTTTGCCAATACTATCTTTACCATACAATGGTGCTATCTGATTAAAAAAACAGAAGAAACCATAAGGATACTATGCATTAACTAAATAATTACAAATCACATTCACCCAAATAAATCTTACCATATGAAAAAATTAGAAAACAAAGTAGCTATTATAACTGGAGGTGCAGGAAGCATCGGTAAAACCACTGCTAAACTATTTTTAGAAGCAGGCGCCAAAGTACTTTTAGTGGACATTGCTGAAACAACACTAAAAGAAGCAGTAAAAGGACTAAAAAATGAAAATGTAAAATACTGTGTGGCTGACGTTACCAAAGAAAAAGAAGTACAACATTACATCACAGAAACAGTAAAATTATTTGGTAAAATAGATATCTTTTTTAATAATGCCGGCATTGAAGGTGTTGTAAAACCCCTGATAGATTATCCTATTGATGAATTTGACAAAGTAATAGCAGTAAATGTTAGAGGAACATGGCTTGGCAACAAGTATGCTCTGCCTCATATGAATGATGGTGGAAGTATCATTATGACTTCGTCTGTAGCTGGTATTTTAGGTTTTGCTGGTTTAAGCGCATATGTAACCAGCAAACACGCGGTCGTTGGCATTATGCGCGCAACAGCTATTGAAGCGGCTCCGCATAAGATTAGAGTAAACACAGTTAATCCAGCGCCAGTAAATAACAGAATGATGCGTTCTATCGAAGAAAATGCATCACCAGGAAACAGCGAAGACGTAAAAAAGGAATTCGATTCACTAAACATATATTGTATCGAGTCACAAAAAATTAAATAAAGTGCTGATAATCATTTGGATAAAATGGCATTAAGACATTATCCTTTTTAAGTTATGTGATATACAAATAGGTCTTTAGCTTGAAGTAAATTGTCTTTGCACTAAATATAATGAATTCTAATCTTATTAAAGAAGCAAGGCTTGCTAAAGGATATTCACAAGAAAATGTCGCATTGGATCTCGAATTAAGTCAATCACAATACTCCAGAAGAGAAAATGGGTCAATTAATTTTAGTTTAGACGAGATTAGAATATTATGTAAAATCCTTAATCTTGATTTACTTCAAACTGTAATCGGTCTACTAAATATTTCTAAATCCGCACAAGACGATTATCAAAAAAAAGAGTTTGACACTAGTTCGGAAGAGATATTGAACGAACTGTATAACTGTCTTAGTGAATCAAAATCATTAGTCTCTACCTTACTAAAAAAAAATAAATCCTAAATATGACCTTTTTTTAATGTTAAATTTTGTTTAATTTACTCCGTATTTTCTTTTAAATCAATGCCTTAAACACATTATATTTTAAAAGTTATGTGTTTAACCAATAATCAAATTGAACATTAAACAATGAAATTTGCTTGTACAAAAATAGAGTGTATTGAAACTTAATCTTATTAAGGAAGCTAGACTAGCCAAAGGATATTCACAAGAGAATGTTGCAATGGATATTGGATTAAGTCAATCTCAATATTCCAGAAGAGAAAATGGATCAATCGTTTTTAGTTTAGAAGAGATTAGAATGTTATGCTATATCTTAGATCTTGACATACACGACACTGTAGTAGGCCTAATAGATATTCTTCCAGACAAACAAGAAGACAATTTTGATAATGAGGCTGAGTCTACACCTGAACAAATATTAAATGACCTGGATAAATTACTTGGAGAAGCCAAGGCATTAGTGACATTATTAGCAAGCGCACTAGCGTCACAGGAGAAGTAGTTTATTTTTTTGACCCGTAGCCTTTAAAAGCCGCTCTAAACGTTATTCTATCTTTTTTTGGTGATCTATATTTCAAAAAAAAATGAATTATATAAATGAAATTATGTTTATATCAATAGAATAAAAATATTAATCAGAATCATAAATAATCGGTAAACCGGCAATTGTTATGTGTAAAAAACATGATTTAGTCCATATTATGTTTTAAACACATAGCTATTTTTTGCTCGAAGAACTAGTATTGAAGTACTTTTAGAGAAACAACATTGTGGCTATGAAAATTCTATATTATTGAAATATATTTCAATAATATGCTTCGTATAGTTAATAAAAACATCATATTATTTATAGTATTTTCAAATGTATTAAAGTTACAATTTAACCTCGGACACGCATTTAATTGATGGTTTACGTAAACGGTTACAATATCGTGTGACTTTTAAAAGGTCAAATAAGCCACCTAGTATTAGATAATACCCTAGGTTAATAATCTGACTACTGTGTAACTCTTACTTACTAGCCAAATCTTGTCAAGTCTGCCTCTCTTTCGTTGTCTTATCCCTTCAAAAGCTCGGCCTTAGTTTCTATTATTTTCTGAATAAACGGACTGCTCTTTTTGCTTTTCACTTTAGGCTTTAGCTTTGCGAATAAAGTGTTTCCTTTTATCAAGAATAGCTTATCAGATTGTTGTATTGTGAGTTGATCAAAAGAGATAGGCCAAATAAAGCTGCTATACCTCTTGCGGAAGTGTAGGACGATGCCACTAGGTCTAAGTTCAATATTGCATGAGCGTCCATAATCTTGACTATCAAAGTCTATATTAAATTCTGGGCTAGATTCATAAATTATAAACGGCTCAGAACCGATACTTCCATTTCTTAGTTTGTATATGAATCCAAATGGTTCTCCGACAAGTTTGTTGACTGCGTGGTCAATGCTTCTATCTGTACGCGTGACATTGTATATCATTAAGAGCGACTTATTTATCTAATCTATATGAAACATAAGCAGGACACCAATAGTTTGGAGTATAAAAATGATGATGCTTTAATCAAGAACGAACTTCAGAATAAAAGAGGTGTATGTCCTATAATAGTAAAGCTAGTTGCTAGCGAGAAAAAAATGTAATTGTTTATTCTATGTTTACCCCATTAACTAAAAAGCTCCGTAAACAATTAATTTACAGAGCTTTATAATTAATAAGTGACCTCGTCAGGCGGTTTGTCAAACTTTTTAGAGGATATAAAGGCCTTTTTGAGGTAGGTAAAATTGGCGATTTGTTTAATTGGCTAAAAGCCTTTCCCTCTTGCCTAATTACTCAAGATCTAGTTCTAACAAATTGCTTAGTTGGCTAAATTACTTCTTATGAATCTTTTGTCATTACTGTTTACTATATTTGGTGAATAAAAGATGCATTAATAGCGTAAGATATAAGGGCGCTTTGATTCAAAAATCAATATTACTAAGCAAAACAACAGAAAACTAATTAACTAGAAAACCTTAGATTAAATTCTTCCCTAAAAATATAATGAACGCATTACAGGTTTCAGGATACGGTGTAAACATTTTAAGTAAATTGGAGTATGCGGCATCCGCTGAAAAAGCCTTAGGTCCTAATGATGTAATGATTAAGGTTGTAGCAGCTGGGCTCAACCCTATTGATTATAAAATGATTTATGGAATCATGCGTATTGTAGGAAAAGATCCCCTACCCCCCTATACCTTAGGTTTTGATTTAGCTGGTATTGTTTTAAAGAAGGGTTTGAATGTAACTGATTTTGCTCCGGGAGATGAAGTATATTCCAAAGTACCTTGGGAGCAAATCGGAACAGTTTGCTTTACTGCGGTTGTTAGGGCAGATATGGTCGCTAAGAAACCTAAAAACATCTCATTTATAGAAGCTTCAGGATTACCATTGGTAGGTTGTACGGTATTTAATTCATTCCAACTTTTTAATCTAAAGCCTAACAGTTCAATTTTAATACATGCCGGATCTGGAGGAATAGGTAGTTTTGCTATCCAATATGCAAAATATTTAGGTGCTTATGTGTATACCACCACTAGTACAAATAACGTAAGTTGGGTGAAAGAACTAGGTGCGGATCGTGTTATAGATTATAAGAATGAAGATTATCTTAACGTGGTTCAAAATGTTGATATGGTATATGATACGCTAGGAGGTAAATATACCCGTGAGGCTATTAAAGTGGTGAAAAAAGGTGGAGCAATAGTGTCTATAGTTGGACATCATGATGATGAGACTTTGAAACAGTTAAAAGTAAACAGGCTAGTAAGACTTCTATTTAAAATAAAAGGAGCCTTTCTTTTGCTCAGAATGCGTTCAAAAAACATAAGATACAAACATGTTTGGACATATCCATGCAAGCAAACTCTTGATAGCATAACAGCGCTTATTGAAAAAGGACATATTAAGCCAATTGTAGATCGAGTGTATGCATTTGAAAAATCTGTTGAGGCTATCAGTTATTTAAGAACAAATCGCGCTAAAGGAAAAGTTATCATAGACGTCAATAAGGAATAAAATGAATATGCAAGATGAAATTTATGATTTAGTCGTGATTGGTGGTGGCGCCTCTGCTTCCCTCCTATCTTTATCCATATTCAAACTTGATCCTAATTTTAAAGTACTTATAATTGAAACAAACACTCAATTCCCTAGAAAAATTGGGGAGTCAATAGTCGACTTAACAGCTGTATTCATAAAAACGCTGGACATTGAGCATATCCTCGAAAAGCATTCTGTTAAAACGGGAGTTAGATTCTTGTTTAATGAAACCAATAGTACAGACCTTGCAGATATCGCTGAGTTTGCAAGTCCCACTATGCCGGGGCTTGTTAGAGGATATCATTTAAATCGATCTTTATTTGATCAACAAATGCTTGATGAAGTGGAGTCAAAAGGAGCTTACCTTTATAGACCTGCAAAAATCATAGATTCCAAATTTGAAGAGTTTCAAAATGAACTAACTTTGGAATTAGCCGGGATAATAAAGAAGGTAAAATCAAAATGGGTGGTAGATGCATCTGGTAGATCTAGGTATATAGCCAACAAGTTGAATTGGAACGACAGAACCATAAACCCAAACAGAAGCGCAATCATGGCACATTTCAAAAATGTGGCACCATCGTCTAAGTGGGATACTCCTAGAAATGATTATTGGGAAAATTGTTCTATTGGCTCACGTGCATACAGCACTACACACTTGATGAGAAAGAACTGTTGGTGGTGGATCATCAAATT
>Ga0102902_1000313_pt1 | contig 19005 bp, 15 predicted proteins | sample Colrivmet1555B02_FD_78458 | JGI IMG/M metagenome (GOLD analysis project Ga0102902, IMG submission 78458) | Estuarine microbial communities from the Columbia River estuary - metaG 1555B-02 | ecosystem: Environmental > Aquatic > Marine > Intertidal zone > Estuary | place: USA: Columbia River... | reverse complement strand
CTACTTTGCTGGCCACGCCTTCTTCACAGATTACTCGAACAACCAAAGTGGAACGGCTCCTCGCCATGTCCTGTGGAACGAGTCAATCCAGCGCCCAGTCGTCGACTTCTCGATTGCCAATTCATGCGCCTACGTCAACACATCCGCTTATTCCACCCAATACTATTTCTATGCCGTGGTTCACGCGGACGGCGGCATTCAGACAAAGCAGTCCGCATACTCAATGTCGTTGGTCGATACGACGCACCCGTCGTATCAGAGCGCCCGCTACACCCCCGACGACCGCATCAGCGATGTGGCCCAACTGCTGTGCTTCTCTGGCCAGAACGAGACTATGGTCGCTCTCAAAAAAGACGGAACGATCTGGGCTTGCGGATACAAGCAAGACATCATGCAGGGCGGCGCGACGAACCCCTACGCCACCACCGCATACCTCAACGAGAATGTCTGGCAACAGCTCACTGAGCTGGGCAGCAACAACACACGCATGGTTGGCATGGGCGGCCAATACAACAAGACCATTGCCGTCCTGAAGCCCAACGGCACCGCCGCTGTATTTGGCAATGCCCAGATGGGGCAAAACGCCAATGGCAGGCCAGAGGGAGGCTACCGTGGTGACGTCTTGCTCCGTGGCAACATTATCGACGTCACGCTCCAGGGCGACACTTGGGTCTACCCAGGCGGCAACATGATTATGTCGACGTTCCTTTTGAGCGACGGCAGCATCTACACGTCAGGTCATGGCGGATACTACCAGCTTGGGAACGACGATGACGGTGACACCCGCTCCGCGCCCAGCATTGTGCTAACTTGAGGAAACCAAAATGGCTACAGTCTCTCTCGGAAAAATTGCCTTCAAGTATCGCGGTGCTTACAGCGCGTCTGATACCTACGCTTCACAAGACATTGTGACGTATCTTGGGTCGTCGTATGTTTGCACGGTCGACAACACGACAGGCACAGACCCCCTCAACACGTCAAATTGGAGCCAGTTCGCCGCTGGCATCGACCCCTCAAACCTTTCTGTCGGAAGTCTCGTGGCATTCGACGGCACGTCTTTTGTGGACATCCCAGTCGGCAACGTCGGAGACGTCCTGACGGTTGGCGCTCAGGGTATGCCTGCCTTTGGCCTAAGTGGGAACAGACCAGCTCTCCGCGTGAAGGCTCTCTCCAAGTGCCGTGGCTTCTCTAACTACTCCACGTTCTGCATCATGGAGGACGGCAGTGTCCGCGCTTGGGGGGCAAATGGCGTCTACCAGCTTGGTATCGGCGCAACCACGTCGAACAGGACTTACCCCTCCACGGTGGCCTTCCCCAACGGCGCTCCAGCAATCGAGAAGTTGTTCAACGACTACTACAACAACACCTACGCTATTGACGCCAACGGGGGCTTTTGGGCCTGGGGGGGCAATGACTACGGCACCATCGGCATGGGTGTTATAAACACTGACGTTTATACGCCCCTTTGCGTCACTGCCATCAACGATATTCAGAACTCGCTTTACGGCAAGCAAGTCGTCAAGGTCGCCACGAAGATCAGCGCGGACCAGTATGAGTCCACGCATGTCCTCTGCACAGACGGCACGGTCCACGCCTGCGGCTACAATGCTTATGGCCAGCTAGGGGACGGTAGCACCACCGATAAATACTGGTATTCTCAGATCAACATCATCAACAACATCGTTGACCTTCAGGCTGGTCGCGGACGCTACACAGCCGTCTTTGCGCTAAACGCTTCTGGAGAAGTCTACTCTTGGGGTAACGGTGGCGGGAACATTCTCGGCCACGGGTCGACGTCGAACCTGACGATCCCGAACAAGATAGCCACTCTCAATGGCATCAACATCGTCTCGATGTCAGTGGCTGGCGAACATGCCTGCTTCCTTGCAGACAATGGCGACCTCTACGCAGTTGGAGAGAACACGACTTACGGCAACCTCGGCACTGGGGATACGATTGACCGCCTGACCCCAGTTCTTGTCGCCACTGACGTTGCACAAGTCTATGCGATGGGGGTGTCGTCCAGCGGGAGGCGCACATACATTGTTAAAACGGATGGGTCGCTCTGGGCTTGCGGGTCGAATGTGTATTCAGGTCTTGGTGTAGATGCAACGACCACACACTACGCAAATTTTGCACCATGCCTCAAGACAGAAGACGATGGCGTGACAACCAGCCCCATGACGGGCGTAGTTGATCTTTCTCCATCTGGCAACGCGACCCCTAACGTTATCCTGAAGGACGCCAACAACATCTGCTGGGGTCTTGGTTACAATGCAACAGGCGTCCTTGGTAACGGCAATAACCTGTCGACAAGCACCTACTTCCGACCTGTCCTTATCCACCGCCGCTCCGTTGTGGACTTCGGCCTTTCTGGGCCAGAGTCGGCAATGATTTCCCAGTTCCTTCTGGACGACGGCCAGCTCTACATTTCTGGGTCTGGAGGCAACAACCAGAACACGGACGATGACGCTGACAATTGGTTCGTCCCTGGCCCAGTAATCTTCTAATCGGGACGAACGCGTCGGTGTAATTTTATAACCTAGTCAAGCAAACCCGCAGCAAATGCTGCGCCGCAACGAAAGGACTTAGCGGTGGCTGAACAAACCTTTACTATCAGCCCCGCCGAGCTGGAAGCGATGCTAGAGCGTGCCGCGCGTCGCGGCGCAAAAGAAGCATTATCTCAAGTCGGCCTGCACGACGACGGTGCGGGAAACGACATTCGTGACTTGCGCCAGCTTCTTCTGAGCTGGCGCGATATTCGCAGCACCGCAACAAGGACATTCGTTAAGTGGCTGGTCATGCTCCTACTTGGGGCGCTGTCTGCTGGCGCGTATGTAACACTGGGCAAATGAGCAACAAAACAAAGCACGCTGAACTTGAAAAACTCCTCAAATCACCTGGATGGAAGATTTTGCAGGAGCAAATGGAAACCGCGATACTACAGGCAGCCTATCAAATGGTTGACCAGCGCGGGATGGCCCTTGAGGAAATTCATTTCCGTCGTGGGTCAATGTGGGCGGCGAGACGTTTTCTCGACCTCCCGACACAGATCAAAGCGATCCTAGAAAACGAGCTGCTGATGGACGCAGCGCTCAAAGCCGAAGCGGACGCCTCCGCTGCGGCCTCAAAGACTGACGACTTGTAACGGCGCTACGGCCCCACAAACGCCCGCTACGGCTGGCAAGGAGAAATGAACATGGCAACTCAAAACCCAGAGATGGATCAAGCTCTCATCCAACAGGTATCTTCGCAACAGCTCGGCGTTGCGCCGCAAGCTGCACCGCAAGCTGCGCCCGATCCTCGCGCAGACCCAAAAGCGGACAACCCGCCAACGAACACTGAGTCAGCGACCGCAAAAATCAGCCCTCAGACTGAAGGCGACAAGGCTCGCGAAGACGCATTCATCGAAGTTGACTTCGGAAATGGCCGCAAAGAGGTTATGTCGTCTTCTCAAATCGCTGGCCTCACCACGCGATACAAAGACCTCAACCACAAGAACGCGACACGCTACAAGCCCCTTGAGCCTGCCATTGGCCTCATGGAGCAGATCATGGAACAGGCTCGCGCCAGCGGGCAGGAAGTCTCTGGCGATGAGTTGGCTGGCTTTATCCAGGCCGCTATTCAGGGCTACACGTCCAAGCCCCAAATGGGTGGGCAGCGCGACGCCACCCCAGACACCCCAGCGGGTTACGACGAGATTGACGGTCAGTTTGAAAAAGAGCTTGCACAATGGGAGCAGGAAAACGCCGTAAGCGTGCCGCCCATGTATCGCAATGCCGCAAAGATGATGAACCAGATGCAGGCTGAGAACCAGCAGATGAAGACGGTTGTCGCGCAGCTTCTCCAACAGGCTGGCCAAGTGAACCAAGAGTCACGCCAGCATGTTGAGAACGCGCAAATGTCCTCGGAGCAGGCGTATCGCCAGCAGGCCGCGAACAACCTCAACGCGGCTCAGGCTCAGCTTCAGCTACCAGACGACGCGGAGCAAGACTTCTTCGACTTCGCGTTTGGCCGTGGATACGCCGTTGAAGACTTCATCGACCGCGACCTGACCATGCGCGTCATGCAAGATTTCTCCAACAACCGAGCCACGCCAGAAATGGAGCGCCTTCGCGCACTCAACCAGCGCCGCCAAGCCTTCACTGGCTCTGTCAACGCGACCCCAGCCGCGTCTGGAACCCCGCAAAAGCTCAGCAACGACGAAGCCTTCATGAACCAATTGGCTGACAAGGCGATGGCAAAACGCGGTATGCGTTGAGGACGACGCCGCCATTTTGGCGTGTAAAATATAAACCAGTCAGGCCACTCCCGCCATGACTGCCCACCTTTGGCGCACACCAATCCTCCCTGGTGTGCGCCATTTTTTATTGTGTGGACGACAGACGCCGCAAGCAGAGTGCAAACTGGCCCTCAAGGTGATGGCGCTACGGCCCCATGAAGTCACCCACGGCAACGAACAAGTCTTCTTAGGATGGAAAGCCAGAGGACAAGTGACTGCCCTCAACACGGACACCTAGCGCCAAAGGAGAAACATCATGGCTGCTATCACTGGTCTTCGTGGGACTGGTCAGTTTAACACTGACTTCCGCCCCACAAACTACCGCGAGCTTTTCACGCTGATGGAGCCTAACGGCACCGCACCGCTGCAAGCTCTCCTCTCGATGGCTTCGTCTGAATCCACCGATGACCCCAAGTTCAACCACTTCCGCGACGAACTTCCTGATCGTAAGCTGTCGGTAAACGGTGCTGTTGCATCGACTTCGACTGCTTCCATCGTGGTTGACGCCTCGGATGATGAAGGCTTTGTGGTCGCTGGTGCGATCCTTGTGAACGTAGAGACTGGCGAGATGATGCGGGCAACCGCTGACGCCAACCCTTCTACGCACACCCTGACTGTCGAGCGCAACATTGGTGGCACGTCGCACCAGATTGCTGACAACGCAAACCTCATCATTGCAGGTTTTGCATCGTCGGAAGGTGGCTCTTCGCCCACCGCGATCTCGTTCGATCCGACCACTGACTACAACTTCACCCAAATCTTCAAGACGTCGGTCTCCGTGAGCGGCACCTTGCAGAACACCTTCCTTCGCACTGGCGACAAAGAGCAAGAGCAGCTTACCAAAGCTCTCAAGCTGCACATGTCGGACATCGAGCGGGCGTTCTTCTTCGGTCGTCGTCACGAAGCCAATGCGGCTACCTCGGCTCCGACTCGCTACACTGGCGGTCTGACCTCGATGATCCCGAACGTCACCGACGGCGCAAGCTACGGTGCTTCGGCAAACGTCATCACCGAGAAAGAGTTCGACCGTCTGTTGATCGAAGACATCTTCGCTTACGGCTCTGCCGAGAAGGTGGCTTTCTGTGGCCCTCGCGTAATTTCCAACATGATGGAAATCGGCAAGAACCGCTGGCAGCCCACCCAGATCGACAACGCCTACGGCGTTTCGCTGTCGCGCTACACCACCTACGCAGGCGACCTGCTGGTGATGATGCACCCGATGTTCCGTCAGGTGCCTGGCATGGCAGAAGAGATGATCGTCCTCGATATGGCTGAGCTGAAGTATCGCCACATGCAAGGCCGCGATACTTCGCTGATCCGCAACATCGAAGCACCCGACTTCGACGGCGTGAAGCACATGTATCAGACTGAAGCTGGTCTCGAAATGACCCAAGCCAAAGTCCACCACCGCATCAAGGGCTGGTCGGCGGTCTCCTAAGAGGACGACCCACGACATCCCAAGAGCATAGACTGGGGCGGGAGCAATCCCGCCCCTTTCGTTTTCTGGAGACTAGACATGACGTCAACTGACCGTAACGCTGTAAGGCAAAAGGCGGTTCGATCCGTCAAGGCAGAGACTGCCGACGACGTGGCTGCCGCGACGCCGAAGCGCTCTGGCCACATCTTGTTCGTGTCGAGCGAAGAAGAGACCGTTCGCTTTGACATTATCGTGGTTGGAACGCGCATAAGCCCGTTCTGGGATGAAAAGCGCGAGCATCTGATCTGGTCTGTCCCCGTCGACCTTGTCGAGCGCTTCTCTGCTCATGAGTTTGTCGTCAAGGGACGCATCAAGAAAGAGAAGTAAGTCATGGCAACTCCCCCGCGCACATATGACCTCATCGAAGGTGAGCTTCCAGAGAACGACGACCCTCGTCACGTTGAGGCTGACGGCTCTTCAAGCGTGGGGGCCATTGACCTCAAGGCGACGGTCAACGCCAATGTGGCTCAAGAAGTCGACGCGTCTTGGCGCGACAACGAGCGTGCGCGAGAGCATCGCAACCGCTTCTCTTCAAACCAGCCCCACATTCGCGCACCATACTCCCCTCTGGAGACGCTGGTCCTTCAGTCGTTGCGCCGCTACGGGGACATGCACCCTGGCACGGTCGACGGCGAAGTCATGATGATGTTCATCGAATTTGCGAACCTCGTCATCGAAGACTTGCGGGGCCACCCATACTGGGACAACCCAGAGATAGACTACTACATTCACGCCTCCGAATGGCGTGCGATCCCAGACAACATCATCGTGTCTGGCTTGCTCTATCACTACTCTGTGCAGCAGCAATCCAACAAGATCGAAGCCTATGGCCCGATGTATTTCAAGATGATGAACCGCGTCCTTTACCAGCGCAAATACGGCTCTGGGAAAATAGAGATGTCCCCGTTTGACAAGTCTCAGCTTCCATCTGGGTCGCAGCCATATGACGCGCGGAGAACATAATGTCGACGACACAAGCTCCATCTGGCGTAAAAATCAAGGTTTACCCATACGAGGATTTTCAGGGCATCGACGCTTCGCGTGATGTCGGCGCACTCGACACTGGCCAAAAGCAACACATGGTCGAAATCCGCAATGGCTTTGCTGACTGGCGCGGCTCGCTGGTGCGCGACCCAGGCGCTGAGCCTCGGACTGAAGGCAATAAATACATCAAGCACCTCAACTTCTTTGGCCGCGACTTGGCCGTATGGGCGCAGATTGATGGCGGTGGGACCACCCTCAAGTCTGAGCGAGACCACATCCTGCCTGAAGTTTACCCAAAGTCAGCCGTCGTGACCTCTACGGTTTACAACAACAAGGTTATTTTCGCGTCGCGCGACTATCCCATGTATCAATACGATGGCTTCTCGTGGGAAGAAATCAAAGCGGGCAGCGACCCTCGGCCAGCCTTTGTGGCCTCAATCCAGCGCCGCCTCGCTACGGCAGGCGCACCTGGCCGCAGAACCATCATCGACTTCAGCCGAGTGGACAATGAAGGCGTCTTCACTGCGGACGAAGAGCCGACCGCCACGCAAGTCACGAAAGCCGCCGACATCGACGTCGCCAACATCATCGGCACAGCCGACGAGATCAAAGGTATTGGTGTTTTCGAGAACAGCCGTTTGGCCGTGTTCACAAACGACCAAACCCTAATTTACCTACTGCACCCTGACCTGACGCAGTGGCAAATCGACGACAAAGCCAACATCAAGGTTGGAACCATATCACACAACACTGTCGTGCAGGCTGGCGCTGACCTTCTGTTCTGTTCTCGCGACGGCATTTACTCGATCCGCCGCTCCGAGACGAATGGCATCACGATCTACAACATCCCCATGTCGAATAAGATCGACCTGACATACCGCGCAATGTTGCGGAATGTTTCTGACCACGAAAAGATCAGCGCATACTACGACCAGGACGAAGGACAATACCATGTCTTCTTCCCGCTCTCAGAGAAGATCACCAAGCGCCTGACGCTTTCAGTGTCTCCAGTCGCTGGCGGCGAGTCCAAGTGGTCGACTGGCGACTTTCTTAACGCAACTTGCGGCACCGCGCTTGGCGGCAAAACCCTCATCGGGACGCCTGGCGGCATCTGGGAGCGCAAGCGCATTGAGGACGAGACCAGCTTCAGCCCTGAGATGGTTATCAGCACCCCCATTCTATGGCAGGGCGCAATCAACGACACGAAAGAAAGCTACTCTTTCATCCTTCAAGCAACAGGCAAGGGCGAGCTTCAGGTCGAGGCGTTTGACGAGCGCGGTCGCTACCTCTCAGCGATGCAGTTCCTTATCGACCCAAGCGGGGCGGACGACAACTTCCCCGATGTTCCCCTACAAAGACAATACGAACGCAAGTTTGAGCATCGCTATCGTGGAGTGCAATTCCGCTTCACGACGCGAGGCAAAGGCTTGTTGAAAATCATCGGCTTTGCCGTGACCGTGAGGACATAAGATGGCCCGTCTGAGACAGCAGCATCCGCAGAACTATGTAAATTCGGGCAACATCCACACCGAATTTGAAAACTTGATCCGTTACACGAACGCCGCTGAGCTTGGGAACAAGACAGTTGGTGAGCTTTTGTCGATCCTGTTCAATGAGGAAGGCGTCTTCCGTGGCCCGATCCAGATGCGCGTTGACGCTCAGTCTGGCCTCCAGTTCCGCGTTGGCATGTATCAATCCGAGGCTGTCGGCTGGCAAGACCTGGTCGACATCGGTTCGCTGCGTGGCCCTTCTGGCTCCAATGCTGGCACGATTGAAGGCCCGTTCTTCTATAACCGCCAAGACGTGGTCATCACGACAGGCGTCGAGTCCATCGCGGTAACTTCTGGCGGCACGCTTTATGCCTCCGCGCCCACTGTGACCTTCAGCGCCCCGAACGACTCAGATGGCGTCAGACCGACTGCCGTCACAACGATCAACGCCAATGGCGAAGTCGACAGCGTCACCATCACATCTCAAGGCTCTGGCTACCTGTCCGCGCCAACTGTCACAATCTCGGCACCCGCAAACGCGCAAGGCACAATCGCCACTGGCACACCGACGATGGCTGCCGTTGGCGCAGCCGCAAACGTCTTGCCATATACGTTTGACGCGGACACAGACGACGTCGTGGTCTACAAGAACGGCCTCCTGCTGTCCGAGCTGACCTCTGTCGGAACGTCTGAATATGTCTCCAACCCAGCGGCAGATACGATCACAGTCGATGCGTCGGTCGCGGTTGCTCTTGGCGACAAGATCACCATCTACTCCGTGCGCTCTCAGTCGGTCACAAACTATCGACGCAACGACGTCGAGATCACTGCATCCACATCGACGGTGCCATTTGTCCACAGCGCGGAAGAGAAAATCCTCGTGTGGCGGAACGGTATCCTTCAAGAAGACGGTGGCAGCGCCGACTACCTGACGTCTCCAGCGGCCAACACCATCACCTTCTTGGACCAGGCTGGTCTGAGCAGCGGTGACAAAATCACCATCATCACCGTAGAGAACCAAGCCCTGAAGACAATCGGTGGCCTCATGTTTGAGGATGAATACACCGACGCTCAAGGCTTCATCCGCTACGCCAAGCTCTCCATCCAGGAAGATGAAATCCCTCAATCCAAGGTCGCCAACCTGGCTGGCTCTCTTGGCAACAAAGCAAACATTGTTGCACAATCCAACTCCCCAACCTCGCCGTTGACCAAAGACTTGTGGCTGGACATCTCTCGCGTCCCTGCCATTTTGAAGTTCTACGACGGCACGCAGTGGCTTGAAACATCGCCTGAGTCTTCCCTCCCGACATTCATCCAGTCCAACGCTGGGCAGTATGTGCGCGTGAACGGGACTGGCACCGCGCTTGAGTATGGCGACATCGACTTTTCGTCCCTTGTCCCAAAGACCTACATGGGTGCGGCAAACGGCGTGGCCACCCTCGATACGGCTGGCAAGCTGCCGATCAACCAGCTTCCCGAAACCTTCTCCACGACCACAATACCGTTCTTGTCGGTCTGGGAAGACAGCCAAGCTGTGATTGGGAACAAGACCTACTTTGTAAGTCGTATCTATAAGCAGACCATCCGCATTGACGGAATTTCCTTCAAGCTCAATGCGGGGACTTGCACGATCCAGCTTTCGGTAGATGGCGTGGCTGTCGGCCCGACGTATTCTGTCACTACGACTGCACAGCAATACGACCTGAACACCGTGATTGAGATCGTCGCGACTCAAACAAGCCGCCGCATCGAGATTGTCACGACCAACGCATCAGGCGCACAGACCCTAGAGGTCGGTCTCGCCGCAGCAACGGTGAACGTCTAATGCCTGGAACATATGACAGCATCCCCACACGTCAGAGCCTCGTCGAAATGAGACGCCACCAGTCAAATATGACTGGTGGTGACGACACGCTCGCCTACGCCCAGACTGGGGAGATTGTCATCCCAGTTGAAATCCAGAAAAAATACCCGACCATCGCAATGGCTGCGCTTTCAGCAATCAAAGACGCTGGCGGCAACCCAAGCCAGTATGTCGTGGGTTCCCAAGATGGCAACTACCATGACAAGACGGGGGCGCAGCAGTTCAACTGGCTATCTAATACAGTAGACTGGCTTGCCAACAATCGAGTTGGCCAAGCAGCCATCAGTGGCCTTGGGTCTGCCGCGATTGCCAAGCTGACTGGGGCTTCAGGCAAGCAAGCACTCGCCACGGGCCTCGGCTCTGGACTTGGCTACTATGCTGGCGACATGTTCGGGGACTACCTCTCCAATAATCAGGCGCAGAAGGCGCTGACCGCAGACCTCGAAGCGAACAAGATCAACCAGCAATCTTATGACACGCAGTTGGCCGCGCTCAAAAACCCTACGGCTTACAAGTCTTCTACGGTCGGGGAAGCGTTTGGCAATTTGGGCAGCGAAATGTTCGGCAACAAGATGGCGCTGACTGGCGCTGGTCTTGGCGGAACCGTTGGCTACGCGCTTGCCCCAACACCAAAAGTAAACATCCCCCAGTTTGACCCCAATGCGCCCAGCACGTTGACAAACATCCCGACTTCAACCGCGCCTGACGTGTTGAACACCATCGGTGCCAACGAGGCTGCGAATGTATCGGCTGTTGTCCCGCAAGACCTGCCAATCGCACCCACGACACCGCAGGGCATCAATTACCTATCGGCTGTCCGCAACCGCGACACTGGCCAGATGGAATACGTCAACGACACATCAAGCAGCCCGTTCAGCCGAGCGGTAAACGAAATGTCCAGCCGCCGTGGCGGGTTTGGAAGCCGAATGATTTTGTGAGGCGATACATGATACGACCGATCCGTTATGACGACATTCCACAGGTCGTATCTCTAGCCGCCTTGATGCACAAAGAAGGCGTTTACAGCCCCTACGACTTCAACAGCGTCAAGCTCTCAATGCACATTGAGCGCTATGTGGACAAGACAGGCTCGTGCGGGTTTGTTTACGAGAACAAAGGTTCAATCGACGGCGCGATCTTTGGCCACATGGACCAGCATTATTTTGGCGGTGACGACATCGCGGTCCAGAATGGCTACTTCGTCCGCAAGTCTGCTCGCGGCGGCATGGCTGCCATTAAGTTGCTCAAGTCTTTCGAGTCGTGGGCCGCGCAGTTCAACCCGAAGTGCATAGCGTTCTCAACGTCAAACAACGGCAAGGACGACCGCTGGCTGAAGTTTTGCGAAAGTCTTGGCTACGAACACGTTGGATATGTGTTCCATAAAAGGAGCTAATTCAAATGTGTGCTGAAGGAGGTTCTAACGGTGGCGGCAATGGGTCTGACAGTGAGTTCGGCTCCAACCCCAGCACGAGCAACGGCGGAACCGCTCCATCCAAAGGGTGGGGCCAAGACACAAACGGTGATGGCAAGGTTGGCTTTATGGAGAGCGTCGCTGACATGTTTGATGGCGGCGGCAAGGGCGCAAGCTCAAGCGGCTCCGTATCTTCAACCGTCTCCGACCGTTCCACACTAAGCTCAAGCGCACCAACCGTATCCAGCCGCCCTATCAGTCGGCCTGACAATCTTGTGGCAATGCACCAGGCGGAACAGGATCGGCAGGCTTTTATTGAAAACTCGCTGTCTGCGGCTGGCATTACTTCTTCTAATCGGTATGCAAACTACACAGTTACAGACCCGAAAACCAATGAAGTTTACTCGCCCCTAAGTGCCGCAGCGCAGTCTGCCATGAACAAAGCAGCTATGGAATATGGCGCAACTCCTGCTGGCGCAGCATACGCGGACAATAGGAACCAGATCAATTATCACATGGCAACGGATCGCCTGCCGACTGTCGACCAGACGCTGATTGACAATGCTACTGGCAAAAACACCAACCTGACAGCAGAGCAAATAGCGAAAGCCCAGGTTGACTTGGGGCGTGCGCTCGCAACATCAAAGGCACCTGGCTCTTCTTACGCTGACCCTATGGGAAACCTTATGGCCCCGAACATTGCTGGCAACGCGAACATGCTCGGCACCAACACAAAGGCCGATGAGTATGCAGCGAATTTAGCCAGCGGCTACAACAAAGCGACTGGCACACTCGGCGGCATTGGCGGTCGAGACTTGGAAATTGATGCTGCGGGGAATGTTGGTTTTAGCTCTGGCGGCAGCCGCGCAGTAAACGCTATTGGCTCTACGATTGCTGGCTTTGGCCTTGGCGCAATCAATCCCGCTCTGGGCGCGGTGGCAAGCGGCGTTCAGCTCAGCTCCACAACGCCTTACGACAACATGTATTCCCCAGCGACAACCACGCTGTCGTTCGATCCGTCCCGCGCGGCTGGGTCTCTGGTGATGAGTGGTGTCGCAAGCGCTGCTGTCCCAGCGATTGCGAAGGCGACCTACAACGGCTCAAACGCAAACATGGCTTTAGGGCTGGGCGTTGCTGGTGGTGTCGGCCTCGGAACCGTAGCGGGTAAACTGGCGGAGAATGCGGTCGGTAATATATCTAGCCCGATGACGCTCGGTAGCTTTGGCGGCTCCACTCCAGAGTCAAACGCCGTAGCTTTAGGCGCAAGTGCCGCGCAACCATCTGGCTTTAGCTCTCGTGCTGGCGCTGACGCTGGCAACGGCAACGGCAACGGCGGCCCTGGCGGTGTCAACGCCGCACCTGATGCCAGCGGCTCAGCCACATCTGGCCTCACCGCCGCCCCAACAATGAGGGCGTCCGTCCAGTCAACGACTGGCGCGGACGTTGGCGCGAACCTTACATCTCCAGGGTCAACGGACACATCGAGCTTCAACTCTTCTGCGTTCATCGAGCAGAACGCTGGCAACCTGACAGGGTCTTCAGTCCAGCCGACAGACTTGGCGGGGAACGTGGCCGCAAACTACGAACTTAACCCGCTGTTCTATCAGCCGCCTTCAGGTGTCAACTACTTGACTGCGGGACGACAGCGCACAGACGGCGGCGTAACTTGGGCAAAAGCAAACAGTCAAGACGCGTGGAAAAGCGCTCGAAGGGCTGGGTTTGGTGATCGCATTGTCGGCACCGTAATCGGATAAGGATAGAAACATGTGTTTTAGCGGCGGAAGTCGGGGTTCGGCCCCAGCAGCGAGACCAACACCAGCGCCCGCTCGCGCGGCAACGCCTGCCGCTGCGGCGCAAGCTACGCCTTCTTCTTTTGTCGGTGCGGACGGGGCTGTTGTCGGACAGCAACCAGCCCCTAGTATGACGCAAAGTCAAAACGTGCGTCAAAGCGAGCAAAGACGCATTACTTCGACAGCCTCGGAGCCACAAGCCGCGACCGCCACAGCGAAGGACACGAAGCAATTCTTCGACGCCACTCGCGGCGACGGCGGCGGGGAGTTCCGTGGCACCAGCCCCTTTAATGAAATCCCGAACGGCGACAAATTTTATAACCGTCGTGGTGGAGGGGCAGAAGTCCCTGGGGTTAGTGTCGTAGTCGAAAACCAGCCCAATGCCCCCGCAGTTGGCGGCGGCGCACCTGGCGTTGGAGAGCAAGGCTTTGGCCGTAGGGCGCTTGTCGGCGCGGACGCGACAATTGTGTCAGCCGCTGACCCGCAGTCTTATGTTTCAAACGACGCAAGCGCCCCAGCGGCTCAAGCGCCGAGCGACGTCGCGGCTGACCCCAACTATGTTGAGCCTGGCCCAAACACCGCTTACATTGTTGACCAGCAATACAACATGCCGATCTCGGCCCAAGGTATTCAGGGCTTCATTCAGAACGATCCGCGCGTCGCCGCCGCTCCAGGCGGCCCAATCTCGCGCAACCTGTCAGCAGCACGCACAGGTTACGGTCGTCGGTTCAACTGAGGAGCGTATCTCATGGCGTTTGGTGAAGCTCTTGCCACAGCAATCGGAAGTTTCTACGAGCCAGGGTCGCAGCAAGCCGCCCTGGCCAGTTCTATTGGTGGTTTAGCAGACGTCGGCATTGGTGCGTTTCAATACATAAGCGCCAACAACCGTGCAAACGCGGCGGCTCAAGCGCAGCAGGCTCTGATAGATAACCAAGTCGCAATGGGCCAGGCTCAGTATGCCGACGAGAGAGCGATCCGCGAGCGCGTTCTTAGCCGCGTCTCTCAGCTAGACGGCGCTCTGAAGGCGACACTCAACAATTTAGGCGCACGCGCTGGCGTGAACCCTGGCGACATTGCTCAAAACTACGATCTGTTCCGCACTCAAATCATGGATGACTACAACAAGTCTCTCGACCGCATCTCGTCCCAAGGCTACGCAGACGCCATCCGACGTGGCATGGACTCATCTACTCAAATGACAGATGAGCGCCGAGCGCTTGCGGATGCGGCAGCGGCAAACATCCCGAAGCTCCAGCAGTCAGCATATGACGCCGCCATAGCGCGAAGCACTCAATATGCAGACGCTGTTAATTATGGTAGGACCGACACCCTAAAGGAGATGAGCGACGTCTATGGCTCGCCAATCCAATACGAAACCAACTTAATGCCAAACAATGGGCCTACCATTTCTGGCGCTGCCATCACAAACCAAGGCACAATGGCCAACAATTTGGCCTCTGCTGCGGCAGACTCGCAGACATATCTTGGCGATGCGGTTGGCCGCTTTACAGAAACTGTCGCGCCAAACTTCGGCTACGCTGTGAGCGGGCGCGGTTCGTTTGTCGATCCGTCTGCCAAGACTATTGCGGACCTTCAGGCAGAAAATGCGCGTCTTCGCGCTTCAGTGGCGGGGTAAGCCATGCTCGGTGCAAACTTTGTTAATGCTCGCAACTCTGAAGTAGATCGGCAGCGAAAACTTCGCAGCGAAAACCTTCAAGCCTACAACGCTTTTGTAGAAACGCAGAAGGCGTCTGGCGCTCGCGTGAACGCCGCAGACTTTGAAAAGTTCCGCAACAACCTTGCGACCAATCCTTACATGAACGCGTTCTTGCCGAGCGAGACTGCCGTTCAATCACAAGCTCGCCAAATCAACGTAGAGGTTGCACGCCGCGAAGCGGCTGCTGCCAACGCTGCAAGGGCGGCTAGTCTTGCTCGCGCAGAGGCCGAGTTTAAAGGATACACAGGATTGGTCACGACGCTCGCAAACGCTGGTGTCGACCTAACATCAGAGGCGGGTCAAACCCAACTGTCTCAAATGGCGCTAAGGCAGTTTGGCATCAAAGACACTTCTGCGTTTTCGCCCCTTCTTCCTGGCATGATTAACGCCAACACGAACACAAGCGCTACAAGTTTTGTGACCACGATGGCTGGCAATGGGATCACAACTCTGCAAGCCGCGCAGCCGTTCATCGCTAATCTTCCACCAGCCCAGCGAACCGCCGTCACAAACCTGTTCACTGCAAGAGACAACCAAAAAAACACCGACGACTCACAGGCCGCAGCAGCCATCTTGACTCAAAATTTCAACGCATACTCTACCGCTGGGGGCGGTGACACTGTGGCTGCGCTTGCAGCTTATAACGCCGCCGCTGCGGTTTCTGACCTCGGAAAAGACCCTGCCGTTGCAGCCGCGACAAAGGCCGCATTTGAAGCATTTATGAAGGGCAACACAACCGTCGCCGAGCGGCAAGCTATTGCGTTGTTTAACGGTGAAACACTCATAAGCAATCAAGCGGCTTTAGAGTTAAGCCGAGACCCGACCGCCCTTCGCGACACGGTTCGCGCTCAGCTTGTTGCGTCTGGCATCCCGATGCCGACAGACGAGCAGGTCGATCTGGCCGCCAATGCAGTCTCGGCTCGCGCTTCGCGACAAGCAAACGCGGTATCGGCTACTACGGTCGGCAACATTAAGACAAGCGTGGCAACTATTCTTCAGGGTCCAGACTCAGACCAATATGCTGCGCTTCGTGCAATCACAACACCAGCTCAAGCTGAAGACTTCATCGCTCAGTTTGGCCAAAACACCTCTCGTGTAACTGATGCCGAACTGGCTGACTTGGTCTCGTATATCCAAACCGCCGCTGGCCAAGCTCGCACAAACCGAGACACCAGCCGAGCAGAAGAATATCAAGCGGCTGCGCTCGTGGCACGCAACGACGTCAACACCAAAATTGGCGAGATTATCAGCAACAACAGCGCTGCCAATGTGCGTCTTCAAAATGTTCAGACAACTGACGAGGCCGCTGCCTTTGTCGCCACTCTTGGAGTTGACATAAGCACCATGAGTCCTGCCGAGACAGCGAGCCTTTATTCGAGTGTTTTGGGGATGGCATCCGTCTCGCGTAACGACGAAGTCGACCGCGACGCCGCACAGTGGACAGCGCTTGTGTTGGGCCATGACCTAAACGGAAACTCTGCCGAAGGGGTTCAAGCGTTCAAGAATGACATGGTAAGAGCTTTGGCGAACGGGGAAGCGGAAGTCCTTGGCGTCATGAACTCCCACCGTGAGTCTTTGGGTATGGACCCATACAGCAGCACCGCTGACCCTGAGTTCAAAGCTGATCTAGCGCGCGCTGACAATATGATGCGCGGCGCGGCAAAGGCAGAGACAGTTCGCGTCACTGCTGCTGTCGCTGCTGCGGCTAACGCCGCAGTATCCGCAAATACAGCAAACCAGTCGCGCGGCCTTGCCCAAGTCTTGATTGGCCAGGACACCAAAAGCGCTGTCTACAGACTGGTAGGTGGTGGAATCGACACAAACTACTATCTCGGCACAATGCAAGCGGGCGCAGTTGTCAATGCTGCATACAATTACTTAGAGACCCACCCAGACATTCGAGATGCTATCGAGAAGGGTGACGTAAACGCGCAATCGGTCGCAGCGGAGCAATTGGCTGCTGCGCTTGGTCTGCCGAGCAAGGCAAACGCTCTTGCATATGAGACGATAAACCAGGCTAGTCTTGTCGGCGGGGAAGAGTGGGCAGCCGTTCCATACGGGACGTCAGCTATTAACTTTGTCGATGGCCAAGTTGGTGACATTAACGGCGGCATCGAGCAAGCCATCGCTGCAATCGAACTATTGCCGACAGACGCGGACCCAACCGAAATTGCTGCAATTCGCGACGACATTCTCGCTGCTGCCCCTGCAATGCTCGCGGCTGTTGAGCAAAACGTCCGAGAAGGTGGCTATCGCTACGTCTTGGACTACGCGCAGACAAACCCTGCTGCTTTGAATAGCATGTTCACGAATGCCGCGGCAAATGTCCAAGCCGCCATAGACCGCCTCAATGCCGCTACTCCAAAAGCTGTCTCGCGCGGCGTAAAAGACAATGGCGATGGGACTGTGACGCTTGCTCCAGGTAACGCGCAAGGCGCGGCACCAGGGACATATAAGTTCCAAACAAGCCCTGGCGGGTTGCCGCAGGCCGACCTAAACAGCCCAATCGCTTTGGCCCCAGCAAGCGTCGCCCCAGCAAGCGTCGGCCTAGCAGTTGATCCACTTGGACCTGCTTACCCAGAAGACCCAAATAACTCTGGGTTTACAAACGACATCAACGCCATGTTAGGCGTGACGAAACTGAGCGCTGCGAAAACTGAACTTCTTCAGCTTAATTCCAGAATCTCAACTGGCTACACAGACCTTCCAAGCGGAAGCCCATTAGCAAGAGCATGGGGTTACTTTACGGGGACTGAAGAAGAAAGACTTCAGCGTGCCGAAGTAAACGAACTGCGTTACTTCATGCAAACCCGTGAGGCAGCCGAGTTCTTGGCAACATACCCAGGCACGCGAGATTTGCTATACCGCGATCCTTTGGCTTGGCAGCGTCTTGCGAAGACTGGCCGCGCGGCTCCGCCGCGTGTAGCAGCAAACGTAAGCCCCCAGTAAGGACGACTAGCAGACCCCACGTTCGGTATCCTCCACCCGATAACTTCGGAAACTGGAGAACCGAACGTGGAAAGCATTCGTGACGCACGCAAAAAATTTCAATCATCTTTGTCCGCTATTTCTAGCCCAGCAGCTTCAAGCGCTGACCCCTTGGGATGGGCAAGGAATGTAAATGACGCGGAAGCAGCGAGGTCAGCTCTTAACAGCTCAGAAGCATTCAGCGACATCTCTGAATACTATCGAGAGCGAGACGGCAAAACCTTCGCCAATCATGATGAAGCTGTTGACTACTTTATGTCAGACCGCCGCTGGCGCAACAACAACTCGATCAGCCTTGCCCGTGACCTTTACGACGTAAACACGCAAAGCGACATGCAGGGCCAGCGTCTGGCGCGTCTCCAGACTGTCTTCGAGCAGCTTCCTAATTTTTACGAAGAAGGTGGCTCTGGGCTAAGCGGGCTTGCAGAAAACGTGGTCGCGAATGTTTTGGACCCCTCAAGCCTAATTGGCTTTGGCTCTGGTGGCGCGGCTGCCAAGGCGGCGGTAGCCGCCGCACGCGCTGGCGCAGCCCGACTGGGTCGCGGAGAGGCAACGCGCATCGGTGTTACGGCTGCTGTCAAGGCTGGTGCGCGAGACGAAGCGCTTGCGTCAGGGATTACAGAAGCAGGGTTCGACTACGGCATTCAAAACCGCAATGTAGCCCTCGGCACACAAGACGAAGTCAGCCTCACGCAAGCCGCTACTGCTGGCCTTGTGGGCGCTGCGATCTCCGCCCCAATTGGTGGCGTTCTGGGTGCTGCGGGCGCGGTGCTGCCAAACCCGATGAACAGAACCGCTGGCCTTGGTGGCCGCAACTCGACAATCCTTGGCGCACCCACTGGCAACGCGCAAAACAACATCCAAGCTGGCCTTCGTCTTGGCATCGACACGCGTCGGGCGGAAGGAGCGGCGCTGCGCGTTGACGAGCGGGCTGCGAGTGCAGCGGCGCGTGGCATCACGGAGACAAGCGGCGATAGCATTCTTGACGACATCAAGACGTTG
>Ga0102902_1000301_pt1 | contig 19296 bp, 19 predicted proteins | sample Colrivmet1555B02_FD_78458 | JGI IMG/M metagenome (GOLD analysis project Ga0102902, IMG submission 78458) | Estuarine microbial communities from the Columbia River estuary - metaG 1555B-02 | ecosystem: Environmental > Aquatic > Marine > Intertidal zone > Estuary | place: USA: Columbia River... | reverse complement strand
TGGCTATCGGCCAAGGCGTTGATCGTCAGTTCGTCATCCACATGCTACGGCACACCTGTTGCACCCGACTACTGGGAGCTGGCGTGGATATCCGATCTGTCATGGAATGGATGGGTCACTCATCGATGCAGATCACGCAGCGCTATGCCCACTTCATCCCGACGAAACTAGAAGGAGCTGCGGCAGCACTTGACAGCCTGAGCGACAGTAAATAATCAGCAACCACGCATTAAGTTGCACCCTGATATCTGGGGTGCAGTTCTGGTGCATACTTGGTGCATATGATGGTGCATGGTGCAGAAAAAAATTGAGACGCTAACGGTAAAGGCCCTGTGTATATTGGGGCATGTGGCAAGGGGCTCCCATTGGTGGTAGTAACCTGCACTTACCCATCCCTCAATTTTATTGACTTTTGGCATTTCCTTCCCCAGAATTAGGCATGTTAAAACCTCTCGCAATCACTGCACTTTTATCATTTAATTAATCTATATCAATGGCTTGTGATACGGCTCTCATCCTTACAATTGATGTTTCCAACTCCATAGACCCAGCCGAATACAAACTTCAAACAGACGGTCTGGCAGACGCACTTCGCAACCCTGAAATTGTTGAGGCCATGGTGCGCCAAGAGGCCACTTTGGCCGTCGTTCAATAGTCTGGCGAGGAGCGTCAAGAGCTCTCAATCCCATGGACCCGCATTCGCACCAGCTTGGACGCCGCCCGTCTGGCCGATCAAGCTCAACTGATGCCACGCGCCTTTGTTCTGTCGGATACAGCCCCAGCCGAGGCCATACTTTTCTCGATGAACCTCTTCTCAAGTCCCTGATTGTAAATACAAAGTCATCGATGTTTCTGGCGACGGCACACCCAATTCGGGGTCCGAGACCCGCCAAGCCCGCAACACCGCCGAACGCGCGGGCATCACCATCAACGGCATCGCAATTGAGAGCATGGGCCTTGCGATCACTGGTTTTTTCAAACAGGCGATCATCACCCGCAACGGTTTTGTCATCACCGCACGCACGCACCGCGAATATCCCGACGCAATCCGTCGCAAAATCCTACGCGAATTGAGCCACGCTTTAGGCTAACCGCTTGACGGCGCGCAGGCCATAACTTACCCAAAGACCATGAGGCCCGCGTCGCCCCGTAAGGCTTTGGCCAAAGGACGCATCCCCTGAGCCTCAGCAAGGATGCATCATGCCCGCCTATAATGAACTCACGCCGGCCACTCTTATGCGGCTTATTGGTACGCCACAATGTCCTGTTATCATTGATGTTTCAATCGATGAAGACTTTGAGGCGAGCCCCTTTCTAATCCCGGCGGCCACGCGCCAAGCGCATAAAAACATCGCATCCATCGTTCCTGACCTGATAGGAAAGCAGGTGGTTGTCATCTGCCAAAAGGGCAAGAAACTCAGCCACGGAGCAGCAGCGGTTCTGCGCGCCCATGGGATCGATGCGCAGGTTCTGGCTGGCGGCAATGCTGCTTGGGCCGAGGCCGCCTACCCGCGCGTTCCATCAAAGAATATTCAACCAAATCTATGGGTTACGAGACACAGACCTAAAATTGATCGCATCGCTTGCCCTTGGTTGATCCGCCGATTTATCAATCCAAACGCAACTTTCCTCTATGTGCCACCTGCAGAAGTCCTTGATGTCGCAGAACGCTTTGGCGGCACAGCATTTGATATCGCCGATACATTCTGGAGCCACCGTGGGCCGTTGTGCACTTTTGATACAATGGTCTCCGAATTTGGCCTGTCACACCCAGCCATCGATGCCGTAGCACTCATCGTTCGCGCGGCAGACACCGATAGCCACAACCTCGCCCCACAAGCTGCTGTTTTACTTGCATTTTCTGTTGGAATGTCACGATCTCACCGTAATGATTTATCCCAGCTAGAGGCAAGTATGCCACTTTATGACGCGCTATACCGTTGGGCACGCGATGGGCAAGACGAAAGCCACGATTGGGTCGAGGCAACAGCATGAAATCACTCAAGGAACTCACGCAAGTCTTTGGACATATTGGGCTTTTATCATTCGGCGGGCCAGCTGCTCAAATCGCGTTGATGCACAAAGAACTGGTCGAAACCCGTGATTGGTTGACCGAGGCGCAATTTCTGCGGGCCTTATCATTCTGCATGCTTTTACCTGGCCCCGAAGCGATGCAACTGGCCACCTACGCAGGCTGGAAACAGCGCGGGATTGTCGGCGGTCTTATCGGCGGCGGCCTTTTTGTCATTCCGGGCGCAATTGTCATCGGGGTACTTGCGTTGGTTTACGGCGCATTTGGCGAAGTCTCGTGGATACAGGCCCTGTTCTTGGGGATCAAAGCAACCGTCGTGGTGATCGTTCTTGAGGCCCTTATAAAAGTTTCAAAACGCGCCCTAAAGGGCCGTAAATATTACGTTATCGCGGCTTTGTCATTCACCGCACTTTTCTTCTTTGCCGTCCCGTTTCCGATTGTAATCGCAATCGCAGCCCTCATTGGAGCAATCGGCACACAGGTGACAACGCCGCCAACACAAACCCGATTACCGTGGGCACAAAGTGGTAAAATTATTGGGGTCGGCCTGATCCTTTGGGCCATTCCTATTCTGATCGCTTTCGCGCTCAGCCAAGACCTCCTCGTTGAAATCGGCCTCTTCTTTTCGAAACTCGCAGTTGTCACCTTTGGCGGTGCCTACGCCGTTCTAGCCTATATGACCCAAGCTGTTGTAAACACAAACGAATGGCTCACCACAGCACAGATGATGGATGCGCTTGGACTGGCGGAAACCACACCCGGCCCGCTGATCCTTGTCACGCAATTTGTGGCGATGCTGACAGGGTTTGCGCAAGGCGGCGTATGGACGGCCGTTTTGGCAGGTATGCTTGCGCTTTGGGTCACGTTTGTCCCCTGCTTTATATGGATTTTCGCAGGTGCACCGCTTATTGATTGGCTCGAAGGCCGCCCCAAGTTGAACGGTGCTTTGGCGGCAATCACGGGCGCTGTTGTCGGCGTTATCGCCAATCTCACGATCTGGTTCGCGCTTCACGTCTTTTTTGGCCGCGTTGTCCCTATCCAATTCGGACCGCTCAGCACAATCTTGCCAGACCTTGCTACACTTCAGGTTATCCCCCTCGGATTGGCCGCGCTTGCCGCGGTCTTGTTGTTGAAACGCCATTGGGGGCTATCGTGGGTCCTGATGATATGCAGCGGAGTAAGCCTTTTGATCGCAAGTTTATAACAGCCCCTTTTATCCCGCCTCGAATCTTCTATGCTGATTTCGAAGCGGTAAAGGAAAATGCTCTGTGTCCGATAAAATCGACTATGGAAACTTGATGCATCGGGCCATGCGTGGCCTGATCCAAGAAGTATTGACAGGCATTGCCAAGGACGGCCTGCCCGGTGAACACCATTTCTTCATCACGTTTGACACGATGCATCCTGATGTTGAAATCGCAGATTGGCTTTCGGACCGTTACCCTGGGGAAATGACAGTCGTGATCCAACATTGGTTCGACAATCTGAACGTCACGGATGAGGGGTTTACGATCACCCTAAACTTTGGCGATAATCCAGAAACGCTCTACGTTCCCTACGATTCAATTAAGACGTTTGTTGATCCGTCTGTCGAATTCGGTCTGCGCTTTGAGAGCCAACCAGAGGCTGAGGTGACCGAAATTCCAGAAGCCCCGATGGATGAGATGGTCGAGCCCAAGGTCGATGCGCCCGAAGGGCGTAAAGAGGCAGAAGTCGTCAGTCTCGATCAGTTCCGTAAATAGCATTGTCGTTATTGCTCTCTTAAGGCGGAAGCTATAAACGGCATACAATTGCATACAGCTAGGTGATCCCATGACAAATACACGCACTGAATCCGACAGTTTTGGCCCGCTAGAGGTTCAATCAGACCGTTATTGGGGCGCGCAAACCCAGCGCAGCTTGATGAACTTCCCGATCGGTTGGGAAAAGCAGCCAGGCGCCATCGTGCGTGCCTTGGGCGTGATTAAGCAGGCCTGCGCCGTTGCCAACAAAGAGCGCGGCAAACTGGATCCAAAACTGGCCGATGCGATCATTGCGGCAGCAAGCGAAGTTGTGGCGGGCAAGCTCGACGATCACTTCCCGCTGGTGGTTTGGCAGACAGGCTCTGGCACACAATCCAACATGAACGCCAACGAGGTGATTTCTAACCGCGCGATTGAGATGCTGGGCGGTACCATTGGGTCCAAAGACCCAGTGCACCCGAATGATCACTGCAACATGGGCCAGTCGTCCAACGACACCTTCCCAACCGCGATGCACATCGCTGTGGCGACGACCGCCCACAACGTGCTGATCCCCGGTTTGGAAAAACTGCATGCTGCGCTTTTGGCCAAGCAGGAAGAATTCAACGACATCATCAAAATCGGCCGCACCCATACAATGGACGCGACACCGCTGACACTTGGCCAGGAATTCTCTGGCTACGTGCATCAAGTCGCGATGGGCATCCGCCGCGTGAAAGCCGCACTGCCCGCGATCTATGAGTTGGCCCAAGGTGGCACAGCGGTTGGCACGGGCTTGAGCACACCAATCGGTTGGGGCGAGACTGTCGCCAAGAACATGGCCGACATCACCGGCCTGCCTTTTGTCACTGCGCCAAATAAATTCGAGGCATTGGCCGCTCATGACGCTTTGGTTGAAATGTCAGGTGCGCTGAAAACTGTTGCTGTGAGCATTTACAAAATTGCGTGTGATATCCGCTTCTTGGGCTCTGGCCCGCGCTGCGGTTTGGGCGAATTGATCTTGCCTGAGAACGAGCCAGGCTCATCCATTATGCCGGGTAAAGTGAACCCGACGCAGGTTGAGGCGATCACACAAGTCTGCGCCCATGTCATGGGGAACGACGCCGCCGTCGGCTTTGCAGGGTCACAGGGTCACTTTGAGCTGAACGTGATGAAACCAATGATGGCTTATAACGTGTTGCAATCTATGCAGCTTTTGGGTGATAGCTCTGTCGCGTTCACTGACAACTGCGTTGCGGGCATTCGTGCGGACCGTACGCGGATTGAAAAGCTGATGCGCGAAAGCTTGATGCTTGTAACGGCATTGGCGCCGACGATTGGCTATGACAAGGCCACCACAGTCGCTAAAACCGCGCATAAAAACGGCACCACCCTCAAGGAAGAAGCGATCAACCTTGGCTATGTGGATGCGGAAACATTTGATCGGGTTGTGCGCCCAGAAGATATGATCGGCCCTAAATGAGCGTCGTAAATCTTAACAAGGCCCGCAAAGAGAAAACAAAGGCCGAGGAAAAGGCCCAAGCAGACGTCAATGCGGTAAGCTTTGGCCGCACGAAAGCGTCACGTATTCTTGATGCAGCAAATGCAGCACTGGCCGACAAGCGCCACAGCGCGCATAAATTCGAAGACGAATGACAGAACGGCCCGTCAAAAGATCTCTGACGCTGCGCGGTCACCGCACCAGCGTATCGTTAGAGGATCCCTTTTGGCGGGCTTTTCGCGATATTACAGAGGCAGATGGCATGACCATCAATGGCTGTGCGGCACAGATCGACGAGGCACGCGGCGACGTGGGCCTTGCATCGGCGATCAGGTTATTTGTGCTGAAGCGCTTACAGGATCAAGCGGCGTCAGACGGGTAAAGAATATCACGCATCGCTGTGAGATTGTCGTGATCGCGACGTTCCATCTTAGAATATCCACGCGGATCGTCCTTACGGTAATGCAGCGCGAGCAATTCAGAAATCTCGTTGCGACGCACAGGAGTGCGCTCGTAAGGGTCGTGACCACCGTCAATTTCAGGCTTACCAAAGAGTGACTGCCAAGCAGCTACAATTATTTTCGGTGTATTTACTAAGCTAGGAATGTACATGTTCTTACTCACAATGTTGAACCCTTATGAAACTTAGATAACATATTTCGGACACATTGCAGCTAAATACTGGCCAAAACCTTGGGATCAAGCAGCCAAATACAACCTAAGCCATTGTAGTAAATGAAAAATAAAATAAGGCACAAATAAGGCGGCCTCGTTTGATTGTTTCGCTCATCAAATATTATGGCGGTCCTAACGGTAGACCTTATCGCAAGTGGAAACGATTATTTGTCCCGTGGAACGAATCGTAACCACATGCCATCCTTCGCGCGAACAGTCAGATGTGCGACCGGTTCTGGTTGTTTTCCGTCGACGATATCAAAGCGAAACTCCTTCACGATCATCGCTAATAAGAGCACCCCTTCGATCATGGCAAAACCTGCCCCCGTACAAACACGCGGCCCAGACGAAAACGGCATATAGGCGTCACGGGCACTGGCCTTGCCCGCGTCTGTCCCCCAGCGGTCAGGATCAAATCCATCGGGGTTCTCCCAGAGCCGTTCATGGCGATGCAAGTGCCATGGGGAGAGCACAACTTGCGCACCCTTCGTCACATCGCGGTCGCGGAAGTTTTCGGGGCATGTGGTTTCGCGTACCATCATCGGCACAGGCGGATAAAGCCGTAGGGCCTCACGGAATACATCGCGGGTTTTGCGAAGTTTTGAGACGCTACTGAAATTTTGCGTTAGGGTTTCGGCCTCTTGTGCCACAGCATCTTGCCACTCGGGGTTTAGGGCAAGCAGGTAGAGCGTCCAAGCCAGAGCCGAGGCGCTGGTCTCGTGACCCGCCAGAAAGAAGATCGCGACCTGATCAACCATTTCCGCGACGGTGAAAGTCTCGCCTGTAAAGGGGTCCGCCGTTGTCATGATCTTAGTCGCAAGATCATCAGGCGCATCTCCCGCCTCAATGGCCTTGAGCCGCTTTTCAGTTAGCCCCGTAATCAACGACCTGATGGCCTTGGCCGTCTGTTTGGTCTCTGACTTGAAAAAGCGGGGCATCCACGTTGGGCCGGGAATAAAGGCCGCAAGGTTCAAAATCGGCTGCGTGCGCTGGTAGCTGCGGAATTCGTCGAAAACGCGGGTCGCGACCGCATCCTCGATAGGAATGGAAAACAGGGTGCGAAAGATCACATCAGCAGCCGCATGGCTGGTTTCTGGCTCGATATCATGCGGTTGCCCATCAGCAAGGCCATGCATCCGCACCACCGCCGCTTCGCCCGCTGCCCACATCGCGGGAAAGGTTTCACGCAAGCGTCCACCCTCAAACGAAGGGTCAATGATGCGCTGCTGCCGCTTCCACGTCTCGCCATTGGTCAGAAAAACGCTTTCGCCAAGCAAGGGTCTTAGGCCCGCACCAATGCGGTCGGATTTCGGGAAATCGTCGGGCCGTTCTTTCAACACCAAATTGATCAGCGTCGGGTCGTTGATCATATAGCTGCGAAAAAACGACGTGCGAAATTCGGCCATCCATGCGCGGTAAAGCTTGGCCGGTTGCGCAGAGAGGATGTCTTCCCGAAACAGCTTAAGATAGCGCCAGAGCGAGACCTTTTCGGGCCGCGGCGTGGGCTTTGGCGGCATCATGGCGCGGTGCTCGTGTATTTGGACGCGGGTACATCGATGCGGGACTTTGAGGGCGGGCGGTCGCGGTAGCGATCAGCCAACGTCAGCGGTCCAGCCGTAATTTGGAAGTAGTCATAGTCTTTGGGCCGATCAAAGGCACAGAGGTATTGGAAGTGTAATTTGAAGAACTTCCAACGTAACGCCTTCCAAGTCTCGGGCGCCAAAGACTGCGTAAAGGCGGCGGAAATCACCAGCGGCCATTTTCTTTCGTTGGATTGCACACCTGACACCGCAACAGGATCACATAGCGCAAAGGCACAGCCATCTCCGGGCGCGGTCACATCGACCCATGTGACGCCGTTCTGCCCGCTCAGATGTGCGAGATCGGCCCGTAGGCGGTAAGCGTCAGGAAGGAAGGACATCATCGGCACAACTTGCCCCAGAGAAAGGAAGCCGAGCGCAGGTCCACCGGTAGGCACCCTGCCCGCGCGAAACAGATCGGCAAGGATCGACACCGCGAGATGCGCGCCAGAGGAATGACCAACGATTAGCACTTCATCGACATCGTCTTGCAAGGCCGCAGCGATGATGTCGCCGAATGCGTCCATGCGGTTTTCCAACGCGGGCGGGTTCGCCCCGCGCCACCGCGCCGAAAACGCGTAGTCGTGCATGAGGTAGTAGGCAAAGAACTTGCCGTCCTTCTTTTTGAACCAGCGCAGGATCACAGCGAACAATGCGGCACCTGCTGCGAGCGAGATGAGGTGCCCGACAATGCCGATATATGGCATCAGCAGGGATTTGCCCCACGCATTGACCATCGCCCCGGCAATCACCGCGATCAGAAGTTGCAGCAGCAACATACCAACGGGGTAAAGCGCCGCAATCACAGGGCCCTTACGCATCCACATGAGCCGCCGCAACGTGCCTGTTGTGATGTAGGTCCAAGCAGTCCGCACAAGCTGCCAGTAGGTCGCAGGGATCGAGGTCGCCATGCTGTCGCGCACGATATCGGACCAGAGCAGAACCTCGACATCAGCCTCGACCTTTGCCCCGTCAATCACGGCATTCACATGCCAGCCGTATGGCCCTTTGCCCGTCTTTGGGGTCTGTCCAATCTCATAGTTTGAGATCGCGGCTTGGGCGGTGCTTTCGGTGCGGTAAAGCTCACGATAACGGCGCGGATGGATCGGGTCATACCCCGGAATGTAGAACACCCGACGTCGCTTCACTTGTGATGGGTTACGCGTCTGAGACATGGAGGCCTGCTTTATGCTTTGGCCTGACCTTAGCCCAATGTGGCCAACGATGGGAAGGTCTCGAGCAACCAATAGCTAAAGGCCGAGAACTGCCCTGTTAGCATCATCAAACCCACGGTCCACAGGAGCAGCCCCGAAATCCGCTCGATACGGTCCATGTGGCGTTTCATCCATGCCATGGGGCCTTTAAGGCGCGGGAAGAAGGCGGCGACCAGCAGGAACGGAATGCCAAGTCCAAGCGCGTAGGCCGCGAGCAGAACCGTGCCGCGCATCAGCGATGCTTCTGAGGCCGCAAGCCCAAGGATCGTGCCAAGGATCGGGCCAAGGCACGGTGTCCAGCCAAACGCAAACGCGAGACCAAGGACGTAAGCCCCAAGAGCTGATCCGCCATTATAGCCCGTTTGCACGCGAACTTCACGGTCGAGGAAACCGATCCGGAATACACCCACAAAATGTGCGCCAAAGATCATGACGATCACGCCTGCAATCACGCTGAACCAGTCTTGGAATTGTAAAAACATCCGGCCCATAGCAGAAAACGCAAAGCCGAGGAGCAGGAACACAGTCGAGAGGCCCATCACAAAGAACCAAGCGGCCAACAATACGCGGCGGCGCGCAGTTTTGGCGTCTTCCATGTCGCTCACCGATACCCCGCCCATATAGGCAAGATAAGGTGGCACGATCGGCAAGACGCAGGGGCTTAGGAACGACAAAAGCCCCGCGAATGCAGCGATCACCATCGCGGGCAGCAAAGATGCGTCTAGTATTTGGGTGGCCTCAAGCATGGTCATGGTTCCTTTGCACCCCTGATAGGCCAAGCTGATCGCTTCGTCACGCCCCCCATCGGTCACAGATGTGTTTACGGGTTGAAATATCTAGGTTAGCACTGGCTTTATGAAACACGAATTAGACGCTATCGGGCTGTTGTGCCCGCTCCCAGTTCTCAAAGCGCGCAAGCGACTGTCGGCCTTGGCCGCAGGTGACGAATTGCATGTGATGGCCGATGATCCTGCCGCCGTTGTAGATATGCCGCATTTCTGCGCAGAGGCAGGCCACGAACTGGTTGAGATGTCAGATGCAGGTGCGCATCAGGTCTATGTGATCCGCAAGGGCTGAATATTACTCGTGATGCTCAGGGCGTTGCGGCGGCGATGCCGATGCACATAAATGTAACGGGAAAACAGCGCGACGAAATAGGTCTTCCACCCTGCATCGACGACAACCTGATCGGTCCAAACGGCACCCTGTGGGTGCGCCTTGACCGTGATCAGGTGATCCCATTGCCTAACTGTTTTTGAGTATTCACGGCTCTGCAAACACCGTTCGACGGAATCAAGGCTGTCCAAATGCACGTGATGGCCTTTGATCTTAAGCCAGCCCCAAAAGGTCACGTCTGTTACAAACGCCATCCCCCTCACAAATTGCGCATTGGGCATCCAACGATAAACATCAATATCCGACATCACCGCCAAAAGGTCTCCGGGATCACTGGCACTTGCAAAGAGGTCGTCAGGGGATCGCGCATACTGTGCGGTGACAGTGACAACTCGTAGCAATTGCAGGCTCCTTACGACAAAAAAGCCGCATCCGAAGATGCGGCTTTTTGATTTTACGAGCGGCCCAGTGACCACCAACCCTTGCGCTTTGGCGCATCAGGTTTTTTCGGTGCGGGTTCTGGCGCAGGTGCAGGTGCTGGCTCAGGCGTTGCCTCTTGGACAGGCTCTGGTGTAACTTCAACAACTGGCTCCACCATAACAGGCGCTTCAACCACTGGGGCCTCTGCAACTGGTGCCGGAGCTTCAGTCTCTGCAACAACAGCCACCTCAGCTTCAGCGACAACCGCCTTTGGCTTTGCACGGCTCTTGCGCTTTGGCTTCGGCTTTTCTTCCGCAGCAGCGGCGTCTTGAGCTGGGGCTTCTTCGGCTTCTGCCTCAACCTTTGGCTCAGCCTTCTTACGGCTGCGCGTACGCTTCTTCGGCTTTTCTTCCTCAGCAACAGGTTCAGCAGTCACTTCAGCTTCTACAGGTGCGGCCTCGGCAACAACTTCAACAGTCTCTTCAACCTTCTTGCGGCTGCGCGTACGGGTGCGCTTTGGCTTTTCAACTGGGGCATCTACGCCCTCTACCGCAGGTGCTTCAGCAGTCTCTTCAGCGGCTTCAGCAGCCTCGATAGGATTGCCGTTCTCGTCCATTTGGGTTTCGCCGTTACCAGCACCACCCCGACGCCGCCGACGGCGCCGACGCTTCTTCTTGGGACGCTCTTCACCATCTGCGGTCTCGGCAGTTACGGCTTGCGGTGCTTCCGCTACGACGTCTGCCTCTTCCTCATCTGGGGTTTCCTCGACGATATCATCGTCATCGTCCTCAAACATGATCGCACTTGCTACAATCGGTGCTGCCTCTGGCACGATGCGTGTCGCGGTCTTGAACTTCTCAATCGCAAAGTCTGGCGATACCAGCGTCGGGTCACATTCGATCCGCACAGACATGCCATAACGCGCTTCGATATCACCGATATGCTCGCGCTTGCCGTTCATCAGGAAGTTGGCGATGGCGATAGGAGCCCGCACTAGAACCTCTTTTGACCGACCGCGCACGCCCTCTTCTTCCAAGGCACGCAGGATCGCCAAGGCGACGTTATCGTCAGAGCGGAGCAAACCAGTGCCGTGGCAATGGCTACACATCTGCGTTGTCGCCTCAAGCATACCTGGGCGCAGGCGCTGACGGGACATTTCCATCAGACCAAAGCCAGAGATACGACCGACCTGAATACGGGCGCGGTCTGTTTTCAGCTTGTCTTTCATCCGCTTTTCAACGGCGATGTTGTTGCGGCGTTCGTCCATGTCGATAAAATCGATCACGATCAAACCAGCCAAGTCACGCAGGCGCAATTGGCGAGCCACCTCATCGGCGGCCTCAAGGTTGGTTTTAGTCGCGGTTTGCTCGATCGAGCCTTCTTTGGTCGCGCGGCCAGAGTTCACGTCGATCGCAACAAGCGCCTCTGTGATCCCGATCACGATGTAACCACCAGATGGCAATTGAACCGTTGGGTTAAACATACCTGCGAGGTAGCCCTCGACTTGATACCGCGCATAAAGCGGCAGTTGCTCGGTGTAGAACTTAACGTTCTTTGCGTGTGACGGCATGATCATTTTCATGAAGTCTTTGGCGTTACGGTAACCCGCCTCGCCTGCAACAATCACTTCGTCGATGTCCTTGTTATAAAGATCGCGGATCGACCGTTTGATCAGATCGCCCTCTTCATAGATTATAGCAGGAGCAATCGATTTCAGCGTCAACTCGCGAATTTGCTCCCACATGCGCTGAAGATACTCATAGTCGCGCTTGATCTCTGACTTCGTGCGCTGAGACCCTGCTGTGCGGATGATCAGACCAGCACCCTCGGGCACCGTCATCTCGCCTGCGATTTCCTTAAGCTTCTTACGGTCGGCAATATTCGTGATCTTACGGCTGATACCACCACCGCGTGCCGTGTTCGGCATCAAGACGCAGTAACGACCAGCGAGCGACAGATATGTTGTCAAAGCAGCGCCTTTGTTGCTGCGCTCTTCTTTGACGATCTGGATCAAGAGGATTTGGCGAACCTTGACGACTTCTTGAATTTTGTAACGCTTTGGGCGTGGTTTACGAACCGGGCGCACTTCGTCAGTGTCGTCCTCTTCAGCAACACTTTCAATTTCGTCGTCTTTATCAGCGGCCGTTGCGCCCTCGGCATCGTCATCACCGTCATCTTCGTCATCATCGTCGTTGGATGGCGTCTCGACAGGTGTTTCGGCCACAAGCGTCATCGGCGAAGATCCCTCTTCGTCGTCGTCACCCAAATCGATGGTTTCCATGCCGCTGACTTCAGCTTCAGCTGAGATCACCGCATCATCGCCCTGCACATCCGCTGCTTTTGCACGACTACGGGTCCGACGACGCTTTTTAGGCTTCTCTTCTTCGTCTTCCTCAGCATTCAGGCTTTCGGCATAGGCTTTCTCTTCGGCCATCAACGCTTCGCGGTCAGCAACCGGAATCTGATAGTAATCAGGGTGGATTTCCGAGAACGCAAGGAAACCATGGCGGTTTCCACCATAGTCCACAAAAGCGGCCTGAAGTGACGGCTCGACCCGTGTCACTTTCGCGAGGTAAATATTCCCAGCAAGCTGACGCTTAAACTGGCTTTCAAAATCAAATTCTTCGACTTTGTTTCCGTCGACCACAACAACGCGGGTTTCTTCCGCGTGTGTGGCATCGATTAACATTTTCTTTGGCATTGTATCCGTTCACTCGCGCAAGCGCCGACATCCCCGGAGGGGCGGCACAGCGATTGGCGATTTCTAAATTTGCGATATGAGCACGGGCAAACGTCAGGTCCCTCAGAGCCTCTGCGTCATTGCCTATAATGTGCGCGCTTTGCATCGCGTTGCTACTCCGACCTCATTACTGAAGCCCGTTCAAGACCCGGCGCATCGTGTAAACAACGCGACCAAGGGCGTTCCTCTGGCTGTTTTAAGGCCAAATCAGCTACTTTTTCAGGGGGATGAAACCCGAAGTCCTGCAAAGGTAGAGAATTCTACCGGACGACACCACGCACCAACGCATGGACACCCGTACGACATACATAAGGGTGTTCCACGGCATTAGACAAGTGAGTCTGTGCAAACGCGTGAAATTTTACAGGTAATCTGACCGCTGCAGCGAATATTTCGCCATTTTCTCATTCAATGTGCGGCGCGGCAGGCACAACTCGTCCATCACGGCCACGATGCTACCCTTGTGGCGACGCATGGTGTTGTCGATCAACATCCGTTCAAACGCCTCAACAAATTCCTTCAGCGGTTTGCCTTCGGTCGTCATTGCAGGCTTAATCTCATCGGTATCTGCCATCAGCAAGGACGCGATTGAGCCTGAACCACGACGGTTTTGCAGCACCGCACGTTCGGCAACGTTGATCAGTTGGCGCACGTTTCCAAGCCAAGGCGCTTGCAGCAATTGCGCTGCTTCTTGCGCAGAAACTTCAGGGGCATCACAGCCGTATTCCTCGGCGAATTGCTCGGACAACCGCGTGAACAGCGTCAGGATATCTTCGCCGCGCGTCCGCAGCGGCGGCACGTTGATCCGCAAAGCTGCAAGGCGATAAAACAGGTCGGGACGCAACACGCTTTCGCAGGTCTTATCTTGTTCCTGCAAGTTACAAATTGCCAGGATCCGCGTTTCCGCTGGAGCGCCTTGTTCATTGATCGCGGTCAATAGTCGCGCTTGCAGTGCATGGCTCAGCGCCTCGATGTCCTCAAGAACAAGCGTTCCGCCGCGGGCCTCTTCAATCGCAGGAATGGGCTCATCGTCTTGAGCAGGGCCAAAAATTCGGCGGGTCAGCGTATCTTCGTCAAAGGCAGAACAGCTCACCAGCACGAATTTCTTTGACGCACGCGCACCAACGGCATGCAAGGCATGCGCAACAAGGGTTTTGCCAGTCCCCGTTTCGCCCTCGATCAGCGCATGACCATCAGCCTGCCCCAGATCAAGGATGTCTTCCTTCAGACGCTCCATCGGTGCCGAATTGCCAATCAATTTCTTAATCAAAGCCGTGCCATCGGATAACTCACGGCGCAGCGCACGGTTATCCAGCGTCAAACGACGGGCCTGCGTCGCCTTTTTCGCAAGTTCCGTCATACGGTCTGGGTTGAACGGCTTTTCCAAAAAGTCAAAAGCGCCCAAACGCATCGCTTCAACGGCCATCGGCACATCGCCATGCCCCGTGATCATGATGACAGGCAGCGAGCTATCAATCCCTTTGAGTTTCCGCAGAAACTGCATCCCGTCCATATTCGGCATGCGCACATCAGTCACAACAATGCCAGGGTAATCGCTTGAAAGCCCCTTCAACGCGTCTTCAGCGCTCGCAAAAGCTTCGGTATCAAAACCAGATAGGGCAAGCCATTGACTGATGGATTGACGCATGTCTTTTTCGTCATCGACGATCGCGATCTTCATAGCTTTGCTCATAATTTAGTCCTCACTCTGCGGATCTACTTCGGCAATTAAGATAGGGAGCTGAACTTCAAATACAGCCCCTCCCCCCATCGCATTGCGCGCAGTTAATCTTCCGCCCAAGTCGTTTACGATCCCAGAAGAGATAGCAAGCCCAAGGCCCACCCCATCACCCGGTTGTTTGGTGGTATAAAACGGCTCGAATAGCTCATCGAGGTTTTCGATACCCTGACCATTGTCGCGCACCGTTAAGTTCACCGAGTCGCCAGACGTCAGCATGATTTCGATCTCTGGCTTCAGAATACCCTTGGTCGCATCCAAGGCATTGCGCAGCAAGTTGATGATAACCTGCTCTAACCGCATACGATCCCCGAAAATCATAACGGGATCATCAGGTAAAATGCTCTCAATCGTAATGTCCCGAGACTTCAACTGCGGCTCCATCATCGACAGCGCAGAGGACACCGCAGCCCTAGTATCTACAGGGGAAAACGTGTCGGCGCCTTTACGTGCATAAGACTTTAGCTGCTTGGTAATCGCGCCCATGCGCTCGATCAGATCGTCGATCCGTTGGAACGATGTCAGCGCCTCTTCGGGGCGTTTGCGATGCAGCAAAAGCCGCGCCCCCGCCAGATAAGTTTTCATGGCGGCCAGCGGCTGGTTCAATTCATGGCTCACAGCCGCAGACATTTCGCCCAAAGCCGCCAGTTTTGATGATTGCGCAAGCGTTTGCTCTGCAACTTCAAGGGTCTTTTCGACCTTTTGACGCTCGGCAACTTCCCGCTGCAAGCGAATGTTCAGCGCCCGAAGTTCGGCGGACTCTCGCTGAAACAGTACGATCCGAGACGCCGCTTTGCGCGACCAAAGCCAAAACATCAGCGCCAAAAGGATTGCGAATCCCATGACTTCGAGGGCCAGCACGCCATTGACGCGCTCACGCACTGACGAATAGGTTGTATAGCTGACCATTTTCCAACCTTGGAATGGCACGCGGGCCTCGCGACGCAAAACGGCCTCGCCTTTGAGATATGCATCCACGGGCAATGCGGCCCAATCTTGGGTGGCTTGAAGTGCACGATCAATGGCCGACGGTGCCGACTGGATCTTGAGCGCCTCAGCCTCGTTTAAGCCACGCCATTTTGGTTCGGTCGAGATGATGATCGTCCCAGAGCTATCGGACACAAAAACAGCATCCGACACCCCTGCCCAACCACGTTCCAACTTTTGCAGGTCCACCTCAACAGCAAGCACACCGACTGTAGCGCCAGAAACCTCAACGCGCCGCGAATAAATAAACGAAAACCCGCCCGATTGCATTTGGGCCGTAGAGAAAATCGTGGCATTACTCCGCTGGGCGTTCACGAAATAAGGTGCGCTGCCATGCTGCTCGCCAATACGGTTCCGATCCGTTGCAGCCACCGTGCGACCCTGCGCGTCGAAAAGCATCAGTGATGCCGCGCCAATTTCATCAACAAACGACAAAAGCCGTGCCGTTGTGAGCGAGTAGTTCTTGTTATCAAGTGCAGAAATTAATTGAGGATCGCGCGCCAGTAATTGCGGCACGATCGAATTGCGTTGCAATTCGCTCATCAAGTTCGCGACATAAAGCGTCAAACGGACTTCTGACCGATTGCGTGTTGTCTCTGTATAGCGCTGTGTCAGATACTGGTTACTCAGGTAAATAACGACAAACGCAAACGCGCAAACAAGCAGCACGGAAATCCTAAGAATCCATCGGCTTTGTTCACGGCGTTTAGAGCGGGCAGCAGGCTTATTCATGGGACCAGTGTATTCGCTGCCCTTCCCCCTCACAAGCGGTGGAGATCAAGCGTTGGTCAACTGACCCAGCAATCCGCCGAAAAGCGCCTGTCCGTCGGTGCCGCCATGGCCTGCGTCAACCGCACGCTCGGGGTGCGGCATCATGCCAAGAACACGGCGATTCTCGGAAAGAACACCCGCGATATCACCGAGAGAACCGTTTGGATTGGACGCGTAAGTGAACGCAATCCGGTCCTCGCCCTGCAAGGTCGCCAAAGTCTCGGCATCAGCAGTATAGCTGCCGTCATGGTGGGCCACTGGAAAGCTCACCACATCGCCCGCGTGATAGCCTTCGGTAAAGGCACTGTCAGAGGTCGCAACCGTCAGGCCAACATCCTTGCAGATGAACTTTAGGCCCGCATTGCGCATCAAAGCCCCAGGAAGCAGTCCTGTTTCTGTCAAAACCTGAAACCCGTTGCAGACGCCCAAAGCATATCCACCGCGATTCACGTGGGCAACAACCGCCTGACAAATGGGAGACTGTGCTGCAATCGCGCCGCAGCGCAGGTAATCGCCAAACGAGAAACCACCCGGCACAGCTATGAGGTCAAGCCCATCAGGCAAGGCTGCATCTTTGTGCCAAACCATCTGCACGTCAGCACCCGCAGCCTTCAGCGCCACAGCCATATCACGGTCGCAGTTGGACCCAGGGAAAACAACAACAGCGGCGCGCATTTACAGCACCTCGATCTGATAGCTTTCGATCACAACGTTCGCGAGAAGTTTGTCACACATCTGCGCGATCGTCGCCTCGGTCGTGCCATCAGCCAGATCAAGCTCGATCACTTTGCCCTGACGAACCGCCTCAACACCGCTAAAGCCCAAAGAGCCAAGCGCGTGCTGAATAGCCGCTCCTTGTGGATCCAAAACACCGTTTTTCAACATTACATGAACGCGGGCTTTCATCGTCTTGATATCCTTTAGTTAATCAGAGTGGGCTTAGTCGGTGTGTGGGTGACATTTGTGGGCAGAACCCCCAAACGACGGGCCACTTCGGTATAGGCATCCGCAAGATCGCCAAGGTCGCGGCGGAACACGTCTTTATCAAGCTTGCGGCCTGTCTCAATATCCCAAAGGCGGCAGCTATCTGGGCTGATTTCATCGGCAAGCAAAAGCCGCGCGAAATCGCCATCATAAATCCGGCCAACTTCGATCTTAAAGTCGATCAGCTTGATACCAACGCCATACATAACGCCTGACATCCAGTCATTCACGCGCAGCGCAAGGCTCACGATATCGTCCATGTCCTGCTGAGAAGCCCAGCCGAATGCGATGATGTATTCTTCGGGAACCAGCGGGTCACCAAGCTTGTCGTCCTTGTAAGAGAACTCGACAATAGGACGTGGCAGCGGTGTGCCCTCTTCCATGCCCAACCGTTTCGCCATCGATCCTGCGGCAAAGTTACGCACAATCACTTCAAGCGGAATAATTTCAACCTGACGGATCAATTGCTCGCGCATGTTGATGCGCTTGATGAAATGCGTGGGAATCCCAATAGACTGCAAGCCGGTCATGAAATACTCGGACAGGCGGTTATTCAACACGCCCTTGCCCTCGATCACGGCCTTCTTCTCAGCATTAAATGCAGTCGCATCGTCCTTAAAATACTGGACCAAAGTGCCCGGCTCGGGGCCTTCGTACAGGATTTTCGCTTTGCCTTCGTATACCAACTTGCGGCGTGCCATGATCACCTCGCTACTGCGCAGGCCCCACCCTTGGGGCGCGTCTTATGCGCCTCTTACGACAACCACCCCTTGCGAGCAAGCCAAAGGACAGCCATCTCTAAGGTATATCTATGCAAATGCTTGAGGGACTACAAAATGACCACCTTTGACAACCGCGAAAACGCCTTTGAAAACAAATTCGCCCATGACGCAGAAATGCAGTTCAAGGCAGAAGCCCGTGGCAACAAGCTGTTGGGCCTCTGGGCGGCTGAACTGATGGGCAAATCTGGCGATGATGCCGCTGCCTATGCTTCCGAAGTCGTGAAATCCGATTTTGAAGAAGCTGGCCACGAAGATGTCTACCGCAAGGTTTCTGGCGATTTTGATGGCAAAGCTGACGAGGCGACAATCCGCGCCAAGATGGCAAGCTGTTTGGCCGAAGCCAAAAGCCAGTTGATGGGCGAAATCTAAGCCACCCGCCTAACTGACGAGAAAGGCGTGCCGATTGGCACGCCTTTTTGCATTATGAAATTGTTTCAATTGCGGCCCTTCACGGCCCATGCGAAAAGCGGCTAACATCCATTTTTAAGGACGCCCCCCCATGACCAATGCTTTGCGCACACTCCTCGACACCCGCGACTGGCTTCTGGCCGATGGCGCGACAGGGACCAACCTGTTCAATATGGGCCTTGAGGCTGGTGAAGCACCAGAGATGTGGAATGTGCAGCAGCCTGAAAACATTACCAAACTTTATCAAAGTGCGGTTGATGCGGGCTCTGATATATTCCTGACCAACACATTCGGCGGCAACGCGTCCCGACTGAAACTGCATAACGCAGTGGATCAAGTGCACGAGCTGAACCGCATCGGCGCCTCTATCGGTCGCGATGTGGCCGACGCCGCTGGCCGCCCTGTGATTGTGGCTGGTTCCGTAGGCCCGACAGGTGAAATCATGTCCCCTATGGGCACCCTCACCCACGAAATCGCGGTCGAGATGTTCCATGAGCAAGCCGAAGGCCGGAAAGCTGGCGGCGTTGATGTGCTTTGGGTCGAGACAATCTCTGCCCCAGAAGAATTCGCAGCCGCCGCCGAGGCCTTTGCACTCGCGGGCATGGACTGGTGTGGCACGATGAGCTT
>Ga0102902_1000291_pt1 | contig 19707 bp, 10 predicted proteins | sample Colrivmet1555B02_FD_78458 | JGI IMG/M metagenome (GOLD analysis project Ga0102902, IMG submission 78458) | Estuarine microbial communities from the Columbia River estuary - metaG 1555B-02 | ecosystem: Environmental > Aquatic > Marine > Intertidal zone > Estuary | place: USA: Columbia River... | reverse complement strand
TAGTTGTTTTGAGCACCTGTTTTGATCAATGCTTTTACATCTTTAGGGAAACAACTTCCGCCGTATCCAATACCTGCGTATATAAATCGGCTACCAATACGTGGATCGCTTCCTATGCCTCTTCTAACGGCATTTACATCTGCGCCCATAATTTCGCAAAGGTTTGCGATGTCGTTCATAAAACTGATACGTGTAGCCAACATCGAATTAGCAGCATACTTGGTCATTTCTGCACTGGGTATATCCATAAATATAAGCGGATGTCCGTTCATAATAAATGGTTTATACAATTTGCCCATGGTTTCTTGTGCTTTGTCAGCATCTACCCCAACTACAATTCTATCTGGTTTCATAAAATCATCGATCGCAGCACCCTCTTTCAGAAATTCAGGATTACTTGCAATGTCAAAATCTATGCTTACGCCACGTTTATCTAATTCTGCTTGTACAGCACTTCGTACTTTTTCTGCAGTGCCCACAGGAACAGTACTCTTGGTTACCACCACTACATAGCTATTTATGTTTGCTCCTATTTGTGAAGCTACCTTTAGTACATATTGTAGATCTGCACTGCCGTCTTCTCCCGGGGGCGTTCCTACGGCAATAAAGGCAACGTCTGCTCCTTGTATACTTTCGGATATTTGGGTGCTAAAGTGAAGTTTTCCCTTGTTAAAGTTACGTGTAACCATGGCTTCTAAACCGGGCTCGTAAATGGGCATAATGCCATTTTTTAGATTTTCGATTTTATGAATATCAATATCTATACAGGTCACATCTGTTCCCACCTCGGCAAGACATGTTCCTGTTACGAGTCCTACGTACCCTGTTCCTACTACAGCAATCTTCATGTAATGTTTGATTTAAAGTAGGCAAAGATATTCAATGATTTAAAACCAACACTTGCAGATTAGTAAAGCAATGTGGTGATAACCTAAAATGGCGTTTAGAATTATGCATTATTCTTCTTACTTTGCGGTGTATGTCAAAATTAGCAGCGGTATTTTGCCTTTTTTTATTCTGGGGGGCATCGGCACAATCAGAGATGAAGACCAAAAAAGGTTTTCTATTTACTCCGCACGTGGCTTTTCACAGACCCGGAAATGATTTAGCGGTACGTTTTAAAAATTTTGCATCCATTGGCATGTCTACAGAGTATAAGTTGAAAAACAACTTCATGTTTGGCGTAGATTACGATTGGTTTTTTGGAAATAGTATCAAGCAAATCGGGTTATTTAGCGGTATCGATAATCCGCAAGGTCAAATCATTGATAAAAACGGAGATTTTTCGGCAATTGGTTTAAACATCAAGGGAAACTATGGGACAGTAAATTTGGGATATTTGCTCAATGTTCCTAGTGATGAGCCTTTTTCAGGTATACTTTTTTTGGCAGGTGCGGGAGTAATGCAGCACAAAATTGATATTATATCATCTCAAGTTACCATCCCGCAGCTCAATGGAATTTATGAAGCAGGGTATGATCAACTAACCTATGGACTGTCTACAAAGCAGTTTATTGGGTATCAATACTTGGTATCTAGAAATAAATATCATTTTAGAGCAGGTATTGAGTTTAATCAAGGATTTACCCAAGGCAGAAGAACATGGGATTTCAATGCTAATAAGTCAGGTTTAGACAAACGTTTTGATACGACTATAGCTTTTAAAGCAGGCATAATTGTGCCTATTTATACCAAGAGTGCAAGTGATGAAGAGTTTTTTATAGACTAAAGTATTGTTTAGAATAGGATATACCGTTACTACGTATGTTGCGCAATATGTATTGCCAGTAGCAGCACTTATTTCTCCAAAACTAAAGGATTTTTTACACCAACGAAAACACGCAAATCAGCCTTTAAAAGGACCTGTGAAGTTTTGGATACATGCGGCTTCATTGGGAGAATATGAAATGGCATTGCCACTTCTGGATAAGCTTGCACCCAACGGAAATCTAGAAGATATACTGATCACTATTTTCAGTCCAAGTGGCTACACTCAAGCGTTAAAAGGTAAATATGCTTCTCGGTTGATGTATTTACCGCTTGATACTGCCGCTAATGTATCTCAGTTTTATCACGATTATGTGCCGCAAAAAGCAATTTTTATACGTTACGATTTTTGGTTTCACTTCATTAATGAAGGACAAAAAAGAGGCGTGGATTTTTATTTGGTGAATGGTCGATTTAGGCCAAACCATTTTGTATTTGCATGGCATGGAAAGCCGTATTTACAATTGCTTAAGCGATTTAAGGGAATTTTTACTTCGGATACTAAAAGTGCAATTTTACTTACGGATAACGGAGTGGCTGCAGCATATCTAGGAGATACACGATTTGACAGAGTAGATGCTATCGCTCAAACTGCGACTCGATATGAAGATATTGAGCAATTTAAAGGAAACAGAAAACTGCTTATGGTGGGCTCTTCTTGGGAAGCAGAAGAACTATTGACCGCACAATTACTGGAACGCAAACTTGATAATCTAGCCATTATTATAGCACCGCATGATCTTAAAAGAGCAAATGAAATTGCCCATAAATTGCATGAATTTTCTCCCAAGAAATATACAGAGGGTGTTTTTAACACAACAGATCAAGTCCTGATTTTAGATACTATGGGTATGCTCTCTTCTATGTATCAATATGCTGATTTTGCGCTTATTGGTGGGGGATTTTCGGGTGCATTACACAACATTTTAGAACCGGCTGTTTGGGGTTGTTATCTTTCTTTTGGTCCCAAAATTTCTAAATTTCCAGAGGCACAAGAGTTTGTAGACCAAGGATTTGCTATGGTTATTAACTCCGACGAAACCTGGGTAAAGCAGCTGAGTCATTTGCTCGCTAGTCCTCAGGAATGTGCACACTTAAAGCAAAAGGCAACGGACTATTGCGCGAGCCAACTAGGCAGCACAGCCAGGATTGTAAACCTAATGTCACAACCAGTTTAGGAATGGTTAATTCTAGCTTCAAGAGATTTTAAATGTATTTTTAGTATACATTTGAGTTATGAACTATTTTTTGAGCATACTCTCGTTTATCGTGCTATGCAGTAGTTGTGGAAAGTTGTGCCACAAAGATTTACGCGAGGGTGAAATGCTGATGATTCCAATAGATTTTTCGCAATACGATGCAAGAGAAGTGGATTACATTCAAGTTTTGAATGTGAATAATGGCGATACATTTAGCAGTAGTTTACGAGATAATTATCTTTTTCACAAGACGGTAAGAGAAGAAAATTGGCTTACTGATAACCCTATGGACGGTTACTACTCAAGCGACTTAGACGGAAGTAATCTCTATTTTTGTTTCAGGTTAAGTGAAAACGCTTTTCAAATGTTGGATAGCATAACCCATATTGTGGTTAAGAAGTCACAGGAAAAGGTGAAAGACCCGTGTTACAAAGACCATCCTAACGTACAAATAGATGCGCTGAGTTTTGACCATAATGGCAAGACTTTGTATAAAAACGACACCTTATTTCTGAGAAGATAATTCTCTCAATAACTACGGATTTACCACAAACAACTGCCTGGTCCAATCGCCCTCACAGCGCACATGAAGCGTATAGGTTCCGGGTGTTAGTTGAGATACATCAATCACATAATGTGCTGCACGAGGATAAAAAGACGTAATTTCTTGTCCTAGATTATTGGTTATGCTTAGTAGGTCTATTGATCCCGAGTTACTCACTATGGTTAATGATGAGCTTGCAGGGTTAGGATAACACCTAAATTTATTAGACTCAATTGAAGAGATAGTGTTTGTTTTAAGGGTAGTGAATTTACGCTTTTCGCTCCATGGGCTGGTATAACTACCTGCCACAGTTCGAACCCTCCAAAAATAGGTTAATCCTTCAACAATTTCTGAGAACGTGGTGGAAGCAACTGCGACTGTATTGGCATACACACCTAGGAAATTAGAATCATTGCTCAACTCTACACGGTAGTTGGTTGCATTATCATCTTTGTTCCATCTTAAGACAACTGTTTTAGGTTGGTTGATAGCTGCATTGGCTGGGCTTATTAAAATAGGCGCAGTTATTCCGCCATTAGAAGTGAATGTCCATGTTACACTATAGTCGTAAAATTCTTGACCTGCAGAATTTCTACCTCTTACGTGCCAGTAATATTTGGTTTTAGCTTTCAGAACTACAGCTATTGAGGTATTAGTGGAAGTAAGTTTCGTAGCCCCGATAAAATTGGCGTTTTCACTTAATTCAATAGCATAACTTGCAGCACCACTGTATGCAGCCCATTTTAATGTTGAGAATACAGAGATATTTTGAGACGAATCTAAAGGTGACACGAGTGTTGGAGCCTGTCGTGCTTTAGTGGTAAAATTCCATGCAATACTCCAATCGCTAGTGTCTTTACTGTGAAAGAGCTTTACTCTCCAGTAATATTTTTTGTTAAACTCGATGTAATCGGGCTGTACCGTAAAATAATGGAAAAATGAATTTTGTACAGTATCGGTACATTCTAAGGGTTTTGAAAAATCAGCCAGGGAGTCTACTTCAAGAATGTAACCTTTGGTGCCTTTTATGGAGTTCCAGTCTAAGCTAGTTAAGGTTAGATTTTTAATATTATTGGAGGGATAGTTTAATCTTGGAGAAAGGACTTTAAATTTCCAAGTGTCGCTCCAGGCAGAAGTATCTGTTGAAGTGAATAGTCTAACTTTCCAATAGTACAAAGGTCTAAAAAGCAGATCTTCTTGTGTCAGGCTATTATCTGTAAGCACCGTATCAATTAACTTAGGAGATGTAAATGAAACACTTGTATCGAGCATTACGTGATAGCCAGTAGTCCCTTTCATGGCTTGCCATTCCAAATTAACTTTTGCATCAGTACCTAAAATAGCACTGTTAAAGGGCAATTGAAGGGTAGGAGATATTATAGTGTTGAATTTTTGGTTGATGCTCCAATCGGATGTATCTTTAGCGTGCCAGGCTCTTATTCGCCATTGGTACCTAGTATTAAAGCGATATAGCAAGCCTTTCACTATTTGGTAGTTACTTTGTCCCATATCTGTTAAAGTAGTGTCTAGGAACAATTGATTGGTATAATCGCCATTTACGGCTACCTGTATTTGATAGGCCTGTACACCATCCATATCTGCCAGTACTAAGCTGTCTGTAAGTACTACATTGGTAGCGTTATTAAAGGGGTAATAGCTGTTTGGATATTTTGTTATGGTTACCGTTCTGGTTCTTCCCCAATTGCCGGTATCTTTGGCATGATAAGGTCTTGCTCTCACATAATATAATTGCCCAAATAATAAATCATAAGCTGTGGTATCTGCGCCTGTATATTTTAGCACCTTTAGTCCTGCTGAATTAAAATCACTTGCAGTATCTAACTGAATTTCATTGGCTATAGACCCTACAATTGTTCTTCTAGCTTTTAGGGTTGTAGTGGGGTCAGGCCAGTTATCTATGGTTACCAAATCGCTAAAACTAAATCCATCGGTTTTAAAAGAGCTGTAGCTCCATTTGGATGTATCGGCAGTATTAAAAGTACGAACTCTGTAGAAGTAAGTTGTCTCATAATTCAGGTCTGGTATGGTAAATGGGTCAGGATAAAACCTGCGTGTACCATCTGATGCGATGGTATCTATTAATGGATTATTAAAACTAGACACAGTATCTAGTTGCACCTGAAAAGGCTCAATATTACTGCCACTAGTCCATTCAAAAGTGATTGCCGTAGGCTGTAAATACGCCATTGATGGATATTTTAGTTCTATGGAGTCCTTAAATTTAAAGAGTCTGACAATGGTCCAATTTGTGCTTTGTGTGTCACTGAACGCACGTGCTCGCCAGTAATATGTGATGCCGTATCTAAAATTTTGTTCGGCGGTTTCAACGTAATAGATGTTACCCGTATCGTTCTTTACCGTATTGCGAAGCACACTAGAATTAAACGAGGCGGAAGTATCTATTTGAAAAAGAATACTGTCATAGCCAAATACAGTGTGAGTAGACAAATACATCTCAGAGCCTACTTGATTTAGTTTATCTGTAGTAGGGTATAAACTAAGAAAATTGGCGTCGGTGGTGAACTTACGTATGGAAGACCAATTGGAAGAGTCAGTTGAGCTGCGAGATTTTACACGCCAAAAATAACTTGTTCCTAATTTTAGTTTGGAGATATATACAAACACACTGGAAGAAGTTCTAGGAGTAATTAAGCGCAAAGAGTTAGACATTCCAGCGGTCTCAGCGTATTCTATTACGATTTCGGTGCCGCTACTTCCTGTTAAATATATATTTACGCTGGAGCCTAACCCCGTTGTATTATCTGCAGGCTGCTGTTGAGTAGGAGTCGTTAATACAGCGTTTGCCGCAAAGAAACTGAATAAAAATAGTACAAACGATAGAAGTCTAAACATGAGATGGCAAAATTAGGTTTTTTAGGCGAGCAACTCATCCTAAAAGGGATTCTGCTTTAGTACTCAGGCTAAGCTAACTGTGACGATATCGTTCACTTTACTTACTTGCGTAATACCGTTTTTAGCAAGCCCTTTTAGTGCAACGTCCCATTGTTTTCGGCTTAAGTCTAACTTGGTTTTTAGCGTTCCTATTTCTAGAGATCCCTCGTTTTGCATAAGAATATGTTGTATAGCTTTTTCATTTTCGGTGAGCTCTACTACTCTTTCTGCTTTTTTCTCAGGTCTCATTTGAGGGAAGAAAAGTACTTCTTGAATACTTACATTGTTAGTAAGAAGCATTACCAATCGGTCTATACCTATTCCAATTCCAGCAGTAGGCGGCATACCATATTCTAGTGCAGTCAAGAAATCTTCATCTATAAACATGGCCTCATCATCACCACGCGCCATTAGTTTCACTTGCTCTTCAAAACGCTCGCGTTGATCTATGGGATCATTAAGCTCACTGTAGCAGTTTGCTATTTCTTTTCCGTTTACAATTAATTCAAAACGCTCGGTGAGTTCAGGATTATTTCTGTGCACTTTGGTGAGTGGCGACATACTAATGGGGTAATCCATAATAAACGTTGGTTGAATGAGTAAATGCTCTACTTTTTCGCCAAATATTTCGTCTATCAACTTGCCAGAACCCATATTCTCATCTACATCTGCCCCCAATTCAATTGCCGTTTTACGAAGTTCATCTTCGCTCATTTGGCTAACATCAATTCCCGTATATTTTTCGATAGCGCCAAATATGGTCAATCGGTCAAAATCTTTACCAAAATCAATGGTGTGTTCCCCAAAAACTACGGATGAAGTTCCGTTTACATCTTCTGCTATTTGTCGCAGCATTTGCTCTGTCATATCCATCATCCACATGTAGTCTTTGTAGGCTACATAAAGCTCCATTTGTGTAAATTCTGGATTATGAGTGCGATCCATACCTTCATTTCTAAAGTCTTTGGCAAATTCATACACGCCTTCAAAACCGCCTACAATTAGTCTTTTTAGATAAAGTTCATTGGCAATACGCAAATACAATGGTATGTCTAGTGCATTGTGATGGGTGATAAACGGACGCGCTGCAGCACCACCTGGGATAGCTTGTAAGATTGGAGTTTCTACTTCCATATACCCTTTGTTGGTAAGGAAATTTCGCATACTTGCTACCGCTTTGGTACGTTTAATAAAAGTTTCACGTACTTGTGGATTTACAATTAAATCCACATAGCGTTTTCTGTATCGCTGCTCAGGATCTGTAAAAGCGTCATATATTTTACCGTCCACCTCTTTGGGCATTGGCAGTGGATTAAGTGATTTACTTAATACCGTAAGTTCTTTTACATGTATAGAAAGTTCACCAGTTTGCGTGCGAAATACATATCCTTTTACCCCAATAATATCTCCTAAATCCAGGAGTTTTTTGAATACTTCTAGGTACATGGATTTGTCCTCACCAGGACAAAGTTCGTCTCTATTGAAATACGCTTGAATGGATCCTTGCTCGTCTTGTAATTCGGCAAAACTTGCTTTACCCATGATGCGTCTACGCATCATACGACCAGCAAATGAGATATTTTCAAATTTAGCTGGTTCATTATCAAACTGTTCTGCTATTTCAGTACTCGAAAAATCTTTGGCATATACATCAGCAGGATAAGGGTTTATTCCTAGTTCTCTAAGTTTAGAAAGTGACTCCCTACGTTGTATCTGTATGTCGTTTAGCTCCATTAGTGCAAAAAACGTAATTTTTTACTCCATATTGGTTATTCAAGGTGATATAATCCGTTTTTTTTCAACGGAACAAGAAGTTCAATTGTCGTGGTGTTATTACACCCTATAAAAACGTAAGGCTCCAAATGCCAAAAGGCAAATGATTAGGGTAATAATAGAAACGAATTTATATTTTTCTACGGCTGGAGATAAATAGGCAATAGTTACAGAACTAATTCCTTTATCCAATATTACGCCTTGATAAGCGCCATTTACTCGCTCTACACTAACTTCTTTACCATTAACTGTAGCCTTCCAAAAAGGAGAGAAGAAACGACCAATAACCAACATGCCTTTTTCAGCAGCATTTACCTTAAATTGCTGTGTGCTTGGCTTATCTACCGTGAGTGAAATATCCTTGCTGCTTGACGGCATGGAGGATGACAATGGCGTAGCAAACGCACTGTCTACCAATACGTTATTCCCAAAATCAAAGCTGTCGTATACCGTGTTGAGGTGATAGGGTGTTGTTTGATACACCACGCGAGCATAGGGTACAGTTTCCGTTTTTAATAATTGAATACCGGTTACTTGTTCATTTGCCCCGTAACTAGGCTCAAGAATAGTAGTAGTTTGCATAACCTTATCGATATTCATTCCTTTTGGATAGGTATGCTTTAGGGTAAGTGCATAGAAACCATCAACATCGTGACTCTGAAAAAGCATGCCGTGGTTTCTGCGTATAGGACGAATTTTTACATCTCCGGGTCTGTGACGATAGAAGTCAATATCGTTATTTACTTCATCCAATTTTGCAACGTATTGTTTTTCTTGAGCAAGAAGATCAGCAGGATTACTTTTACTATTCTTATAATCTTTATTGACATTGGATAAGTTAAAGAATATAAGCAATGAAAGAGCAACTCCATACAGCCATTTAGGCAAAGCCCTGAAACAGATCATGCCTGAAAGCAGAATAAGACTAAGGAGAGAGGCAAGTGCCCCTGCTTTTGAATAATTGCTCATCTCCGCTTTGTTAATAGCATTGACCGCTTGTTCTGCCATAAAGGTGCCTGTTGCGGTTTTACTTAACAGGTATAAGAGTATAGCTACGGGAATGGCTAGTGCAACGAGTATTGTTTTTTTACTGGAGCGCAGCTTGTCCATATGGTCAAAGGTGTAACCGGCAAGAAGCGCAAAACCAAAAGCGACAAACAGCATCGTACGTGCCGGTATACGGAACAAGTCAAAGCCAGGAAGGTCAAATAGCATCTCGAATAAGAATGCGTTTTTGCCCAATGCATGGAGCAATCCAAATGCAGAGATGAGCATAAGCCATTGTACCCAACGATTCTTATACCCTACAATAAAGCCAACAAAACCAAATAAAAATGCGGTTACGCCAAAGTAAAATGAAGTTTCCCAGTAGTGATAAATACGCTCTGTAGCCATGTACTGGTATTGTATGGGCTCGTTGCCTTTAAACCATCCGAATAACTTTGGGTGTACCAGCGTCAGTAATTGTTTGTACTCTAACGAACCATCTTGTGCATAGTCTAGGTTAATTTCTTCTCTATTGGTATAGGGTATGGTTTCGCTGGTTAGTGCAATTTGGGTACTTGCAATGAATAATGTAAGTACAATGGGAGTCAGATATTTAGCAGCATCCAAGGCTATATGTTTGTAAGACTCTTTATTTCTAAATTTATGTACTAAATTGACCAAGGCTTGTAGCGCCAAAATGAGCACCAAGTAGAAAAAATATTGTGTATGGCCGGCATAAAATGCTGTTGCTAACAAAATAGATGCAGCAAAAACACGGTACCATTTGCCACTTTGGTGTATCTTTTCAAATTGTGCGATAATCCATGGATACCACGCAATGGTGTACAGTACAGGATAAAACTGCCAACGACAGATCAATACACAGGAGAACGTAAGTGAAATAGTAGCAATTATACACGCCCAAAAACTGAGTCTGAAGGCTTTACCCAATTGGTAAACACCCATAAAAAAAAGTGCATAATGAAATACAATTACCATACTTAGTAGGTAAAAGAAATCACCACCAACTTCCAAGAACGGATAAAGTATAAGGTGGATGGGATAAAAAAACTGGGTAACGGGGTCTGCTGCATGTATGGTTCCTCCAAAACTATATGGATTCCAAAATGGAATTTCACCTGCGTGATAAGACTCTACATTAAAAGTGAAGAAGGGTAGGTACTGCTCAAATAGATCACTCCAATAGCTGCTCCAAAAAAACTGTGTTTCAAAAATTTGCTCGGCAAAAAAATAACCTACGGTTGCTGCGCAAATGGCAAGAGCCGCAAAAATCTCTGCTTTTGCAGGAAATGTAATTGTCCTTTTAGATCCCGATGGAGGAGATGTGGTAGCTGTGGTGCCAGACCTAATCTTGTGTTTCTTCTTGGTAGCTGTCATAATCTGTATTGATATCCCAAAGGTTATGTGCGTATCCGTTTTCAATATTTTCGGCAGCTAAAATACCCATGAGTAAACTATGGTCTTGATTGTTGTATTTAAATGATCCGTATCTTCCCACTGCCTGAAAGTTTTGGAATGTTTTCAAATACTCGGTCATTACTTCCAAGTGATCTTTGTAGCCCACTTTATAAATGGGGTAACATCTTGGGATTTTAAAAACATGACTGTTAAGAATCTCTTTGCCTTGATGTAATCCGGTTTCTATTAGTTCTTTTTTGGCTAGATTTTCAAAATCTAAGTCAGGCATACTCCATTCTGCATCGTCAAAATTACACCAATATTCCAAGACCAAGATGGTCGTTTGCTTATTGCCATAAAGCTCAGGCACCCAGTTTCTAAAGTTCGTTATTCTGCCTGTTTTTAGCTGTGGCGAGTGTACATACAGCCAGTTATCTGGGAATAGATCAATGCCGTCAATTTCTAAATATACCAGTACTGTATTTCTAAATTCCAATTGACTTACAGCATCTTGAACAGCAGCTGGTGCGCTAGGTAAATGTTGTACCAGTTGCGTAATGGGCATAGAAGAAATAACATGATCATAGGCAATCTTTTGTTGATTCTCGTCGATAATTCCATTCACCACAGTACCATCTACCGAGAGTCCGTGTATGCGTTTACCTAAATGAATATTACCTCCATTTTGAGCGACATAAGCAGCCATTTTTTCATAAATCTGTCCAGTTCCGCCATTGGCATAGTAAAACTGATCAACAAGAGATTTATGGGTATTGCCTTTTCCGCCTTTGAACGCATTGATAACAGCTTCCATAAGACTAAGTTTTTTTATACGTTGCGCTGCAAAGTCAGAATCAAGGTCTTTACAACTAATACCCCAAAGTTTTTCACTGTAGGTCTTAAAGAAAATTTCAAAAAGTCTTCTTCCAAATCTACTAACTACCCAGTTTTCAAAGGAGCCATCTGGTTTGGTAGGAGAAAGTCTTTCTTTGGCATAGCTTAGCATACACATAGCCGAGGTAAATAGGCCTAAGTTGCTAAGTACATTCATTACCTTTAACGGGTAGTAAAAATATTTACCTTGATAAAAAACACGTGTAATTCTGTTTACTTCTTGGTATTCTCCACCGGCTATTTCTAACCAAAGGTTGTTGATACGCTTGTCGGTGCTAAAAAATCGATGTGGTCCTAAATCTACAATTTGCCCCCATAGGTTAAAGCTTCGTGACATGCCACCTACCTGTTTGTCCGCCTCATAAACATCTACTTTGTAGCCTTTTTTTGTAAGTTCATACGCGGTAGCCAAGCCTGCAGGGCCTGCGCCAATTACACAAATTTTATCTGAATGCATTAAAAATAAAGATGGACAAAACTATTTGTTTTATCATGACTTTACAAGTTTTAATAGGCGCTCGCTGTTGTCAATACTGTTTTATTAAAAAAGTAGCACTTAAAACATCTTTTAGTTATCTCACAAAAGTGCTTTAAGAAGTTAAAATAGTAACAAGGCAAGATGCAACTAATTGCATAGGAAGTGGTCTAATGTCCAAGAGTCGGTGTATTTTTGTTTTGGAAATGAGAAGGTATATTTGGTTGTGTTTTTGGATAAGCGTTACGCTGCATATAGCAGCGCAACACCCAGAAGTTACAGCTACGCCAAAGTCCTCTAAAACACAATTTGAATTTATACCCAACAAGGGTCAATGGCATTTTTTGGCGAAGTTCAAAGCGGCCGTTCCTTATGGATCCTTGTATTTGGAAAATGCCTCCATGGTGTATGATATGATTCATCCCGATGACTATACTCAGATTCAAGATTGGAAGCATGCACATTCTGCCACAATTTCTGAACAAGTGCCCAGAAGACATGCTGTTCGAATCAGTTTTGCGGATGTAGAATTTGCTCCAAAGATGGAAATGGTCAATATGCAGAAGCACTACTATAATTATTTTTTGGGTCAAGATAAATCCCAATGGGTAAGTGAAGTGCATCCCTCAGAAATGATTCGGTATGTAGAGGTATATAAAGATGTAGATTTTGAAATTTCGGGTAGTGGCGATATAAAATATCAATGGGTTGTGCGCCAGCCTACCGCTGAAAAAGTGTCTCAGATTAAATGTATCATAAGCGGGGCAGACCAACTAAAAATTGTCAACGGCGAGTTAAAAATATTTACTTCTGCCGGAATTTTAACAGATGGAGAACCCTATGTTTACCAATATATTGATGATGTACTGGTTGAATTAAACTGCCGTTATACACTAGAAGACAGTGTTTTATCCTATGCTATAACTTCTGATATTAATCCGGATTACCCGCTTATCATTGACCCTAAACTTATTTTTTCTACCTATTCTGGATCTGTGGGAGACAACTTTGGATTTACGGCTACTTACGATTCACGTGGTAATTTGTACGCAGGTGGAATCGTAGATAACCAAGGACCATATCCTTTTACAGCTGGAGCGTATGATAAAACATGGAACGGAGGCAAAGGACTAGCGCCCGCTGGTTTGCCGAGTGACGTTAGTATTAGTAAGTACGATAGTTCAGGAACTAGTCTTTTATGGGCTACCTATTTGGGCGGAAAATTAGATGAATATCCGCATAGTTTAGTGGTAGATCGTGATGATAATCTAGTTATTCTAGGTACAACCTATTCTTCTGATTTTCCTGTGAGCAGCGATGCTTTTCAAAGCATCAAAAACGATACAATTGTCGAAAATACAGATATCTATGTAACTAAATTCTCCTCAGATGGAAAAACTCTGTTAGGCTCTACCTTCATAGGAGGGGATAGAAATGATGGTTTAAATCAAAGTTCTCTCCTGCGTTATAACTACTCTGATGATTACCGAGGAGACATCATTACGGATGATGACGGGAATATTTTAGTGGCAACGTGTACCTTTTCTGATAATATGCCTACTACCAATGCCTTTCAGAATATACGCGCTGGCGGATATGATGGGTATGTGTGTGAAATATCACCTGATCTGAAGACCCTTAATTGGGCTACGTATCTAGGAGGGAGCGGTGCAGATGCGCTGTATAGTATCAAATTAGGCATACAAAATAGGATATATGTAGCTGGAGGTACTACCAGTAGCAACTTAGACACCACAGCTGGTGTATATGGGTCAACATTAAGTGGAAATGTAGATGGCTTGCTTGCCGTTATAGATAAAACAGATAGAAGTCTGCTTAGATTATCTTATTGGGGTACGCCTGCCTATGATCAGATTTATTTTATTGGTTTAGATGCAGATGAGCGGATATATGCAGCTGGCCAAACGGAAGGAGCTGTAACCAAAACGACAGGAGCTTATGGTAGTAGCAATCTGGGTCAGTTTGTTTTTAGAATGGATACTCTGCTTCAGAACGTTGACTTACAAACAACATTTGGAAATAGAAACTTAAAACCCAATTTAACACCTAGCGCTTTTTTAATAGACGTATGTGATCATATTTACTTTTCAGGTTGGGGCTCTAATGTGGATCCAGATCTCCATCCAGGCTCTACTTTAAATATGCCCGTCACGGCGGATGCTGTTCAAAAAGAAACAGATGGAGAGGATTTTTACATTATTGTGTTTGGTAGAGATGCCAAAGATTTACTTTATGCTACTTATTTTGGTGGGGATAGTACTGGTGATCATGTAGACGGAGGAACTAGTAGATTTGACCGAAAAGGAGTGGTATATCAAAGTGTGTGCAGCAGTTGTCCTGAACAAGGCAGAACAGGATATCAGGATTTTCCGACTACCTCTGGAGCTGTTTATACCCAAAATCCAAGTGTACGGTGCTCCAACGCTTCTTTTAAAATAGACTTACAAATAAAATCAGCGGTAATTGCAGATTTTATCGTTACACCTGCTATAGGTTGTGGTCCGCTCAATGCCCAATTTATCAATAAAAGCGTTCTTGGTGGCAAGTTTTATTGGGATTTTGGAGACGGAGATACATCTACACTCATTAACCCAAAGCACGTATATCAAAACCCAGGTAAATATATAGCTACCCTCACGGTGATAGATAGTAATACGTGTAATATATCTTCAGTGTATAAACGAGAAATAACGGTGTTAGCTCAATCTGATGCTGAATTCAATGTCAATTTTGAAGGGTGCGATAATAAGCTTACGATAGAAAACACAAGCACGAATGCAGCTTCTTATTCGTGGGATTTTGGTGATAGTACTTTTTCTGAAAGCAACAATCCTAAACATCAGTACACTTCTATGGGCACTTTTAGTATAAAGCTTTTGGTAAACCAAGGAACACCTTGCGCAAGCAGCTATGAACAGCAAGTAGTGATAACCGCCAAGAAAGTACCCCAAATCAAACTGTATAATGTCTTTACGCCTAATAATGACGGGCTTAATGATTGTTTTAAGTTTGACGGAGATTTTTTAGAATGTACGGAGTATAGCCTCAAGATATACAATAGATGGGGGGAACGGGTTTTTGTGACAGATAACCCCGAGACGTGCTGGACAGGTGGTGTGTTTGGACAAGAGGAGTTATTGCCAGAGGGCACCTATTTTTTTGTGTTACAATTAGGTACAGATAAATCAGAAGCAATTTCTGGTTTGGTAGAGATGAGGTACTAATGAGTTAATTAGTCCAAAATAGAGTGCCGTTAGTATACATTACATTTGCCCTATGAGGATATCGATTACTGCGCTACTTTCACTTGCATTTCTGCTAAATCAAGCTCAGTCAATGCGTGTAACACTAGATAATACCAATAATCCAAATGAACCAAGCATAGCGCTTCATCCGATAACAAAAACAATTGTTGCAGCTTCAAATATTAATAACTTTTATGTCGAATCGATTGGTTCGAATAGTTTTAGTAAGACAATAAGTACGTCTCCTTTGGGTGTTTATGGAGATCCTGTATTACATTACAGTGATACTACGTTATACTTTGCTCATTTGGCGAAGGCACCTAAAAAAGAATACGGTGCTTGGTTTGATAGAATCGTGGTCCAAAAAATAATGGATCCCTATAATTGGAAAGAAAAATCCTATTCTGTAGGGTATAATGGGAATAAGATGCAAGATAAGCCTTGGCTAAGTTCCGATAATCATAGCGCAGAATATAATGGCAATTTATATGTGACATGGACGGAGTTTGACAAATACGGCAGTGATAATCAAGCAGATAGAAGTAGAATAAGATTTTCGAAGTATGATCTTAAAAGTGATTCATTTTCTACTGCAATTACAATCTCAGATACCACAGGAGATTGCTTAGATAGCGACAATACCTTAGAAGGTGCAACTTCAGCGGTTGGCAAAAATGGTGAAATATATGCAGTTTGGGCTGGATATGAATCTATTTGGATAGATAAAAGCTCTGATGGAGGGGTTACCTGGGGCAAGGATCAAATTATAGCATTTCAACCGGGAGGCTGGGATATGGATATGCCACACATAATGAGAGCTAACGGGATGCCTTTTATAGCAAGCGATACGGTTAAAGATATACAATATGTAACTTGGGCAGACGAGTTTAATGGTAATGCAGATGTTTGGCTAATATACTCTAAAGACCAAGGGAACACTTGGAGTGAGCGTATTAATGTATCTAAGGACACAGCTGACGGCCATCAATATTTCCCTAATCTAACTATTGACCAAAAATCTGGTGAAGTATTTATTGCCTTTTACGATTTTTCAGAATCTCCTCAAAGTGTATTTTATAAGTTAGCTATTAGCAAATATGTTCTAGGTAACGATTTTCAGTCCTCCTTCTTAAATCAAAATCCAATTCCTTTGCCGGGTAAAAATGTTTTTTATGGAGATTATTTAGATATTGACGCCCAAGATGGGGAAGTGGTAACAGTATTTACTTCCAATAATGTTAACAATGAGACCAGTATTGAAATGAGTCGTATTTCAAATCACTCGATCTGTAAAGAAGTTATAAATGCTAAAACGGCATTTAACAATATAGCGCTCTTAGATGAAGCGGATAGTTTATCACTATGGATCAATACCATTTCACCTTCTAAGGTAAGCTATAAAATAAAGGTTAAATATCAGGATAAAAAGGTGAAACTATATAAAGGTAGCAGTTTATATGAAGCAAAAAATCAACCAGAAGACAACTTTATAGTGAGCTTAAAAAAGCCTAAAAAAGCATGTATTCTAAAAATAAAAATAATAGTCAGAGAAAAGTTCTGTCATAAAAAACAAAAGTATTCGGTTTATAAAGAAATGTAAGTACACTAATTTTCAAATGGTTACATGCAATTATTTGAAAAGAAAGAAGAACAGAAATACTTAGAACGGACTAGCCCACATTTACGTTGACTTTTAAGCACAAAACCACTTAATTTGCACACTATTTTTTAAAGACCAATATGTCAGATAAATATAACAACGAAGAAGAAAGCCTTTTACAAAAGATCCAAAATAAATCAGGATGTCTTTTGTTAGTAATAGGTGCAGCTATGCTAGCATTTGTACTTACAGACTTTGTGAGTTCAGGAACCAGTATTTTTGGTTCTAGCGAAAATAATGTAGGATCTATAGCGGGCCAGCCAATTACGTATGAAGAGTTTAATGGTAAGTTCGAGGAACTGAAAAATCAAGTTTTACAAAATAATCCAGGATTTGTGATGGATGAGGCCACTTCTGCACAATATAGAGATGAGGCTTGGAAACAATTGATAGAAGCAAAAACAATAAAGCCTGAACACGAAAAATTGGGTTTATCGATAAGTGCAGCAGAGCTTGAAGACTTAACCATCGGAGATAATACACATGCACAAATACGTCAGTCATTCACAGACCCTAATACAGGAGTTTTTGATAAGAACAGATTAGTTAGGTTTTTAAAAGAGGACATTAACGCAAACCCGGAGGCTTTAAAAAATTGGAAAACATTCCAAGACCAATTTACTGCATCTTTAGTTAATCAGAAATATTCTGCATTAATCTCAAGTTCTTTTTATTCTACGGATTTAGATGCCCGAATTAAAGGACAAGACGAACGTAAGTCTATTAATGCAAGTATAGTTGCTCTTCCATATCAGCAAGTTGCTGATTCTTTATATGAGGTTTCTGATAAACAATTAATCTCTTATGCCAAGCGATTTGGAGAGAAGTATGAGCAAAAGGCTAGCAGAGACATAGAATTCGTAAACCTTTATGTGATTCCGTCTAGAGAGGATTCAATTAGAATGCTTGACTGGACTGCAGAGGCTATCGAGAAATTTGCAAGCACTACAGAAGATTCTCTATTTGTGAGCATCATGAACAGTGAGACCCCTTTTGATCCAACTTTTAAAGTAAGAGGGTCTTTTTCTCCAGAAATGGAAGATAATATTTTTGGAGCGGAAACTGGAAAAGTGGTAGGGCCATTCCAAAAAGATGGAGTATACACTCTTTTCAAGGTGTTGGCTACGGGCAATGATTCACTTCGTTCTGTTAAAGCAAGTCACATTCTTTTCAGTGTATTTGGATCAGATACTGCAAAAGCAGAAGAAGATGCTAGAGCAGTATTAGCGAAAATTAAAAGTGGCGAAACCACTTTTGCTACTGAGGCTTCTTTGAAAAACTATGACGCTACTCGAAATACAGGTGGTGACATGGGTTGGGTACGTGAAGAGAGTGGTGTTTATCCTAAGAGACTGATGAAAACTTTGTACAACAGTGGAGAAGGAAACTACGTAATCGTAAGAAGTGAGCGCGGTGTGCACTTGGCCAAAGCGACCAGCGCAGTAAGCCGTAAAACGGTTCAAGTTGCTGTGTTAGACCAAAGTCTTTTTGCAAGCTCTAATACAGATGGAGATGTATATAAGTTAGCTGGTGAGTTATTAACCAAAGCGCAGGGAGATAAAAGCTTCGAAGAAGTAGCTGAGTCTATGAACATCACTAAACGTGTTGCTAATAGAATAACAGAGGAAAATAGAAGTATTGCTGGTATTTCAGAGCCTAATAAGGTAGCTCGTTGGTTATTTGATGAAAATACGAAAGAAGGTGACATTTCATCTATTATAGACCTTAACGGAAGTTACTTAGTAGCTAGAGTTTCAAAAATGAGAAGTGCGGGACTGCCTGATGCGCAAGATTTGAGGGGTGAATTAGAGACTTTGGTTCGAAATGAATTAAAAGCTAAAGACCTAAAACCTAAAATGGAAGGGGCATTAGCAAAAGCCACATCAGCAGACGAATTGGCTAAAGCTTTAGGAGTAGATGTGATATCTGCACCAGCTACGTCTTTCATGACAGGAAGTCTTGCATTTATTGGTCAAGATGAAAAAATTATCGGTACGGTATTGGGTACACCCGTTGGGAAACGTTCTGAGGTAGTAGAAGGTAAAGGAGCAGTAGCCGTAGTATTTGTAAATAATGAAAATCAATACGATCCTGCAGATGTTGCTTCTTTAAAAATGCTTCTTAAAATGGAAAATTCTCAAGGCATAGAAGGTGATATCCAAATGGCATTAAATAAAAAAGCTGACGTAACAGATACCCGTTATAAGTTCTACGATTAACATCTTTGAGCCTGACGTTTAAAAATATTTCATATTCAAAGGTGGGGAGTGGTCCCCACCTTTGTTTTTTACACGGTTTTTGCGAAAACAGTGAAATATGGGAAGAATTAATTGCTAGTTTGTCATCACGTTTCACTTGCATAGCGATTGACTTGCCTGGTTTTGGGAAAAGCAGCCAAATGGCGTTTGGAAGCCTAACGCAAGTTGCAAATCAAGTGCATGAATTACTTGTTGCTGAAAACGCTACACATACTATTATGTGTGGCCATAGCATGGGAGGTTATATTTTAGCTGACTACATAGAGCAATATGGTACAGAGCTCAGAGGAGCGGCATTTATGCACTCTTCTGCGATGGCAGATAGTGAAGACAAGAAGATAAGTAGAGAAAAAACAATTCGTTTTATTGAGAAGAATGGTACTGAAGAATTTTTCAGGCTATTTATTCTTGGTCTAGTTGCACCTTCACATATAGATAAGTGTCGGGATCGGATGACTCCAATGGTAACTTCAACGCCAACCAGCTCGATAATAGCAGGATTGGAAGGAATGAAAAATAGGGAAGACAAACGAGCCGTGCTATCCCAATTTA
>Ga0102902_1000290_pt1 | contig 19826 bp, 19 predicted proteins | sample Colrivmet1555B02_FD_78458 | JGI IMG/M metagenome (GOLD analysis project Ga0102902, IMG submission 78458) | Estuarine microbial communities from the Columbia River estuary - metaG 1555B-02 | ecosystem: Environmental > Aquatic > Marine > Intertidal zone > Estuary | place: USA: Columbia River... | reverse complement strand
TCTTCTTAAAGAACAGTTAACCACCACACATGGCAACCTCACTAGATGGAAAACTCGTCGTTGCGATTTCATCGCGGGCCTTGTTTGACTTCGAAGAAGAAAACCACGTTTTTGAGCAAGGCGATGACCGCGCCTACATGCAACTGCAACTCGCCCGTTTAGACGAGCCCGCTAAACCGGGCGTGGCGTTTTCACTGGTGAAAAAGCTGCTGGCTTTCAACAGCCCTGACCGCCAACAGGTTGAGGTGGTCATCCTGTCGCGCAACGACCCCGTGAGTGGTATGCGGGTCTTCCGCTCGGCCAAGCATTACGGCCTCGCCATTCAACGTGGCAGCTTCACGCGCGGCAGGTCACCCTGGCGGTATTTGCGCCCTTTGCACGCCAACTTATTTCTCTCCACGCACCTGTCCGATGTGCGAGATGCCTTGGCTGCTGGGGTTCCCGCTGCACAGGTGTACCCGCACTCGGCGCAGGCCTCAGAGGCCCACCCGCACGAATTGCGCATTGCCTTTGACGGTGATGCCGTGTTATTCAGCGACGAGGCCGAACGCGTATTCCAAGACCAAGGGCTGGACGCATTTGTGCAACACGAGGCACAGCGCGCCGCAGTTCCCCTGCCGGGCGGGCCATTCAAACCCCTGCTGGCGGCACTTCATAACATGCAGCAACTGGGTGACGAGCAAAAAAATCCGCCCATTGCGTTACGCACCGCTTTAGTCACCGCGCGCAGTGCGCCTGCGCACGAGCGCGCGATTCGTACCTTGATGGATTGGCACATCGATATCGATGAGGCTATCTTTTTGGGTGGTCTACCGAAGGGCGAATTTTTACGAGAATTTGAACCTGACTTCTTCTTCGACGACCAAACCGGTCATGTCGAATCCGCCGCCACGCACGTACCCGCCGGGCACGTCGCCAGCGGTACGCGCAACGCTTCGTCTTAACCCGAGCTCTGTCAATTATGAATTCGTTACTGCAACGTGTTTTGCCGCACCCTGTGCAACAGGCTTACGAATCTGCGGCAACCAATGTTCGATCGTTCCTCAACTTTTTGAAGCGTGCGGGTGCCTTGGCGGCCCCCTACTTCATGTCGGAGCGCAAGTGGTATGCGCGCGGCATGCTCAGCGCGATCATTGCACTGAATTTGGCAGCGGTTTATATGCTGGTGTTGTTGAACGAGTGGAACCGCTTGTTTTACGACTCGTTGCAAAACCGCGATGCCGAAGTGTTTTGGTATCAGCTGCAACGCTTCATGGTGATTGCATTTATCTTCATCGTCATCGCGGTTTACCGCTTCTACCTCACGCAACTGCTGGAGATGCGGTGGCGAGAATGGATGACCAACAGTTACGCCAAACGGTGGCTATCAGGTAACGCGTTTTATCGCCTTGAACTGCTGCGTTTCACGCAATCTGATGCCGCCGCCACTGACAACCCCGACCAACGGATACAAGAGGACCTGAACCTCTTCACCGGCTACTCCGTGAGCCTGACCATGGGGCTGCTCAACTCGTTGGTCACACTGTTCAGTTTTGTGGGCATTTTGTGGTCGCTGTCGGGTGATTTTTCCTTCTACCTGTTTGGTAGCGCGGTCACCATCCCTGGCTTTATGGTCTGGATGGCGGTGCTGTATTGCCTGATCGGCAGTGTGCTGGCGCATTACATTGGCCGCCCGCTGATTGCCCTCAATTTCAAGCAGCAACGTGTGGAAGCTGACTACCGACACCAACTGGTGCGCCTGCGCGAGTACAGCGAATCGGTGGCGATGGACAAAGGTGAACCGGTTGAGCGTGGCCGTCTGGATCGCCGCTTCGGTGCGGTTCTGAGTAACTACATCGCGCTGCTGTTGGCCAAAAAGCGCCTCACTTGGTTTACGGTTGGCTTTGGTCAGCTGGCGGTCGTTTTCCCATTCGTGGTGGCTGCCCCGCGTTTCTTTAGCGGCGCGATTCAGTTGGGCCAACTGATGCAAATTTCGTCTGCTTTTGGACGCGTACAAGACGCCCTCAGTTGGTTTGTTGACAGCTACGACGCCTTGGCCAGTTGGCGCGCCACCACCGATCGCCTGACGCGCTTTGATGACGCGATGGCCCAAGTCTCTGAACCCACAAAGGACCCCGCGCAACATTGGACACACACCAGCCCAGATGCGGGCCTGCAAGCGTCTGGCTTGCAACTGACGTTGCCGAGCGGGCAGGTCATTGGTGGGCCGCTGGACTTGCAAATCAACACGGGCACCACGCTGTGCGTACAAGGGCCGTCGGGCAGCGGCAAGTCGACCCTGCTGCGCGCCATTGCCGGTATCTGGCCCTGGTGGCAGGGACATCTCAGTCAGCCTGAAGATTTTGGGGCCCGGGCCATGTTTTTACCGCAGCGGCCTTATTTTCCGAGTGGCACGCTGCGCGAGGCGGTGGCGTATCCCCAATCCAGCGACGGGTTGGAGGATGCGCATTTGGCGCGCGCTCTTACCCGGGCAGGCTTGGCACACTTAGCCACGGACTTGTCAGCGGAAGCAAACTGGACGCAGAAATTATCAGGGGGTGAACAACAGCGCCTCGCGATCGCACGAGTCTTTTTGAAGCAGCCGGCATGGCTGTTCTTAGACGAAGCCACCAGCGCGCTTGACGAAAAAACCGAGGCGGTCGTTTACCAAGCGCTACTGGATGACATGCAAGCCCGGGGCGGCACCGTCATCTCCGTGGCACACCGTACCAGTGTGGCCAAGTTACACAGCGACACTTGGCACATGCCAAGTGCGCCGAGTGCGGCTATCGCTTAAGCGGTTTCGCGCAAACGCGCAATGCGCTCTTCAATCGGTGGGTGGGTGGCAAACAAGCTGCCCAGTCCGCCGGCAATACCAAAAGCGGCCATGGTCTTTGGCAGTTCACCAGCATGCATGCCACCCAGGCGGGCTAGCGCGTTGATCATGGGCTGCTTGCGCCCCATCAGGTGCGCCGCACCCGCGTCAGCACGGAATTCACGCTGACGGCTGAACCACGCCACGATGATGGCAGCGACAAAACCCAACACGATATCCATCACGATGGTCGTGATGAAGTAGCCCATACCAGGGCCAGAGCTTCCGCTGTCGTTGCGACGCAGCGCCGCATCTACCATCGATCCCACCACCCGACTGATGAAGACGACGAAGGTGTTCATAACACCTTGAATCAGCGTCATGGTGACCATGTCGCCATTGGCAACGTGTGCCACCTCGTGCGCCAAAACCGCCTCAACTTCCTCCCGCGTCATACCCCGAAGCAGGCCAGTGGATACAGCCACCAGTGCGCTGTTTTTGAAGGCACCCGTTGCGAAGGCATTGGCTTCCCCCTCGTAAATAGCGACCTCAGGCATGGCAATGCCCGCACGCTCTGAGAACGTTTGAACCGTTTGCAGCAACCACGCTTCATCCGCGTTGCGTGGCTGCGTAATCACTTGCGCACCAGTGCTCCATTTGGCGATAGGCTTGCTGATGAGGAGCGAGATGAAGGCACCACCGAAGCCCATGATGAGCGAGAAGCCCAACAAGGCCCCCAGGTCGAGGCCATTCGCCGTTAAGAAACGGTTAAAGCCAAACAAGCTCGCCGTGACGCCCAAAACCACCATGATTGCGACGTTGGTGAGCACAAACAAAACGATGCGTTTCATGTCTTCTATCCTCCGCTGACCGCCACCGCGACACCGCCGTGACTTTGATCAAATGGGTCAGCCGTGTGAATGATATGGGGTGTCTGACGCCGGATTTCAAGCCGCCGGCATTTGGCTCACGCGCTGTGGGGCTTTTTGCCCCTCACGCAAGGGGCGGAACACCCCCGCATCGCTGTAAAAACGGGCATCGTTATTGGCGGCATCCCAGCCTGGAATCCCCATCACTGGCAGCGGTGTAAATGGCTTACCCGCCAAGGCAACATCGGTCCGTAACGCGTCAGCCCAAAGGGCATCCAAGGCTTGCATCGGCAGATCTTTGTGCGCGGCGGCTTGGAACGCTGGCGTGGGCAACCACAGATGCGCCGTTAAGCCCTTGCGCGGGAAAAGCAACAACTGCTCCATTAAGGCATGCCCAAAGACCCACAGCCTCGCCTGCGCCCAGAGCGGGCGCAAGGTCACTAGGGCCTCAATCCACGACCGGTTCACCAACGCATCCCAAATCGGACGGGGCGCCACTAGGAGCGCACCGTTCTCATCAAGCAACGTGAGAGCATCGCGGAATGGACCCCGGGTTTTTTGGACGCCGTTTTGAGCGATGTCACGCGACTGCAGCGCGTTGAGGGCGCTTTTGGTTGCGGGCCAGTGCGCCCACACCAATCCATTAAAAAAATCATGTGCGCCGCAGCGGGTTGGCACTTGTTTGGTTTGGTAGATAAAGGCCTCGTAGGCCTCACCGTCTGGCAAGCGCGACTGCGGCACAAATCGAACAGGGCAAGGCGTCGCCATCGGCGTCGAAGGCGCAACGGCTTGGATGGCATCGTTCAAACTCTGCCAAACCACCTCGCCGCGCAAGACGCCAGCTGCCGCAACCTGACCAACCGCCGCGTAAGGGGCCCACCAAGGCGAGGCGACGTCAAGCGTCGCCAAGCGATCGGGCCACGACATTACCCAACCAATCCCTTGAACCGCCACGCCAACGGCTCACCACCCGCCAGCGGCTTGATGGTGGCATCACCGAAGGGCAGAGATTCGGGTGGTGTCCACGTCTCTTTGGCAAGGGTGATTTTCTGCGGGTTACGCAGCAGACCGTAAAAGTCTGCGCCGTAAAAGCTGGCGAATCCCTCTAATTTGTCAAGCGCATCGGCCGCCTCAAAAGCTTGCGCATACAACTCCATGGCGCCGTGCGCGGTGTAACAGCCTGCGCACCCGGTGGCATGCTCTTTGAGGTGTGCCGGATGCGGCGCGCTGTCGGTACCGAGGAAAAAGCGAGAGCTACCGCTGGTCGCGGCTTTGACCAAGGCTTGACGGTGCTGCTCTCGTTTCAAAACTGGCAAGCAATAGTAGTGGGGCCGGATACCACCGGTAAAAATTGCGTTTCGGTTGTATAGCAAATGGTGCGCTGTGATGGTCGCTGCGGTATGGGCATCTGCGCCCTCGACGTACTGCGCCGCCTCTTGGGTGGTGATGTGCTCGAACACAATCTTGAGCCCGGGAAAGTCGCGGCGCAACGGAATCAAGTGCCTATCAATGAATACCGCCTCGCGGTCAAACAAATCAATATCAGCGCTTGTGACCTCGCCATGCACCAGTAGCAACATGCCGCACTTTTGCATGGCCTCAAGTGCGGGATATATGTGCTTGAGATCGGTCACGCCCATGTCACTGTTGGTAGTCGCACCGGCAGGGTAGAGCTTGGCCGCGACGACGCCGCCTGCCTTTGCAGCCTCAACCGTCGCAGGTGTGATCCGATCGGTTAGGTACAGCGTCATGAGCGGCTCAAACGCCACACCGGTCGGCACGGCAGCGGTAATGCGATCACGGTAGGCCATGGCCGACGCCAAATCGGTCACAGGCGGCTTGAGGTTGGGCATGATGATGGCACGTGCAAACTGTGCCGCCGTATGCGGTACGACATCGTGCAAGACTGCACCGTCGCGTACGTGCAGATGCCAGTCATCAGGTTGTGTCAGGGTCAGCGTTTGGGTCATGGTGATGTCCAGTAGGCGCGCTTAAGCGCTGGGTGATTCTTCCTGTTGTAACGCCCACATCTTGGCGTAGGTGCCGCCGGCGGCGCGTAAGTCGGTGTGACGTCCGCGCTCAACCACACGCCCACCATCCAACACCACAATCTCATGGGCATGCACCACCGTCGACAAACGATGGGCAATGACAAGTGATGTTTTGTGACGCGCGGCGAGCCGAATTTCAGCTTGAATGGCGCGCTCGTTGCCCGAGTCGAGCGCCGAGGTGGCTTCGTCAAAAATCAGCACCGGCGGATTCTTTAGGAGGGTTCGCGCAATCGCCACACGCTGCTTTTCACCCCCCGAGAGTTTCAAGCCGCGCTCACCAACGGGTGTCTCGTATCCATCAGGCAGCGCAGTGATGAAGTCGTGAATCCGAGCCGCCTTGGCCGCCATGATCACGTCTTCCACACTGGCGTCTGGTCGACCATACCGAATGTTGTAAGCGATGGTGTCGTTGAACAACACCGTGTCTTGGGGCACGATCCCCACATGGCGGCGCAAGCTGTCCTGCGTCAGATCACGCACGTCGGTACCGTTGATTTCAACGCGACCGGCATTGACGTCATAAAAGCGATAAAGCAGCCGGGCCAAAGTGGACTTACCCGCCCCCGATGAGCCGACGACCGCCACCGTTTTACCGGCGGGGATGTTGATATCGATGCCGTGCAGGATCGGGCGATTAGGCTCGTACGCAAACTGCACTTGGTTGAAGCGGACGTCGGGGGGTACATCAAGCTGGAGCACCTGCGCGTTAGGACGATCCTCAATTTCGCGCTCACGCTCCATCAACACAAACATCTTGTCGAGATCGGTGAGGCTTTGTTTAATCTCGCGGTACAGCACACCCAAAAAGCCCAAGGGGATGTAGAGCTGAATCATGAAAGCGTTGATCATCACCAGGTCACCCAGCGTCAAGGTTCCCTCAACGACCCCGGTGGTTGCGCGCCACAACATGAGCACCAATGCCGTGGCGATGATGAGTTGCTGACCGGCATTCAGCAGACTCAAGGTCGTTTGGCTTTTGATCCGAATTTGGCGCAGGTTTTCCAAATCCACGTTGTAACGATTGGCCTCAAAGCGTTCGTTATTAAAGTACTTGACGGTCTCGTAGTTCAACAAAGAGTCGATGGCGCGCGAATGTGCCGATGAATCTGCTGCATTCATGGCGCGTCTGAACTTGGTGCGCCACTCGGTCACCACGACCGTAAAGACAACGTAAAGCACCAACGCTGCAACCGTTATAAATACGTAGCCCGAGTCGAACTGAGACCCCAAAATGGCGAGCACCAAACCCACCTCAATGAGGGTGGGGAAGATGCTGTAAAGCGAGTACGAGATCAAAGACTGCACGCTGCGGGTGCCCCGCTCGATGTCGCGCGTCATGCCGCCCGTCTGGCGTGCCAGATGGAAGCGTAGGCTCAATCGATGCAGGTGCTCGAATACCTGCAAGGTGATGTGGCGGGTCGCACCCTCAGTGGCTTTGGCAAAAACCAATTCGCGCGCCTCTGTGAACAGCGTTGTGGACAGTCGCAACAAACCATACGCCACCAGCAAACCCAGCGGCACCACCACAAACGATTCAACTGAGCCTGGTGTGATGGTGAGGCTGTCAATCAGTTGTTTAAGTAACAACGGTACGCTAACGTTGGCCATTTTGGCGCCAACCATAAACCCGAGCGCAAAGATCACCCGCCACTTGTAAGTCCATAAATAAGGCAGCAGGCGCGCCAAGGTTTGCCAGTCCGAACGCGGCGGCTTGGCGGCCGCTTCAGCGGTATTTTCGGGCGGCAATGTGGTGGCGTAATGGCGCATTGATGTATTGTAAAGTGGCAGCTGAGCCGTTGGCCCACCCACCTAAAGCACCCATGCCATGACCACACCATCACCCGATAACGCACCTGTATTAACCAGCCTCCCCACCGACCGCGAGCTGGTTTTGAAGGTCATTCCCATGCCAGCGGACTGCAACGCCAACGGCGATATTTTTGGTGGTTGGGTGATGGCGCAGGTCGACTTGGCCGGATCAGTCTTGCCGGTTCGGGTCGTAGGGGGGCGTATTGCGACCGTTGCGGTGAAAGAGTTTATTTTCAAGCAACCGGTTCGCGTTGGCGATCTGCTGTCGTTTTACGCCCGTATCTCCCGTATCGGACGGACCTCCATCAGCGTTGAAGTGGAGTGTTTTGCCGAGCGCGCGTTTTCACACGGTCAGTTTGTCAAGGTCACGGAGGCCACGGTGACCTATGTTGCCATCGACGAGAATGGTCAACCGACGCCCATCAAAACTGACGTTACGCTCTGAAACGTCAGTCGATGCGTCCGCCGGGTTACCGGCGGCGAGTCACCATGCGATGTAGGCGTAACCGTTCTCCTGGAATGTCATCAGGGCAGCGGCGCCAACCGGCTCGATTTTGGCCTCAGGAATGAGGCGGTCAGGCCCCCAGTTGAGTGCGGTCATGGTGTTGCCGCAAGCGATCAGTTGCACCTTGTAATCGCGCGCCATACCTGCAAAACGCTCACGCACCCCGGGTGCCACGGGTCGCTCGGGGCGAGTTGCCAGCACATGAATACCCGGCCCAAACGCCACCACCGCCAATGCCACGTTGTCGTCGTATTTCACGATCATGGCGCGCAGCGAGTTGAGGATGTGGTCGATGTAATCGGGATCTGCGTGGTTCAGCTGATAAACCAATTTATGCTCAGGCGGATCACCGGGGAAACGCTCGGACGCGGTCGCAGACGGTGTTGCCGCTTGCGCTTGCGACTTAAGCGCAAACCAACCGGTCAGTAAGCCAGCCGCCGCCGTCTTCAATGTTCGCCGTTTATTCATGACATCCCCTTTTAGGCAAGTCGTTAGGCCACGATATAGGTACCTGAACCGCAGGACAGCAACTTGCCCGCGCGGTCCAAGAATGACATGCGTGTCGACGCAACGCGCGACCCTAAACGCAAGACCTCAGCAGTGAGTTGAAAAGAGTCGCCGATGCCAGGGCGCAAATAGTCCACACGCAAGTCGATAGTCCCCAACTTGCTGAAGCGCTCTAAGCGCTGTGCCACCGACTCATCGCGGTAACGTACGCCCATCGCCGCCAACACGGCCAGTCCACCCAATGCATCCAACGATGCACTGATAACGCCGCCGTGGATGCGGTTGTAGCCGAAATGCCCCACAAGGTCAGGGCGCATCGGGATGTGCGCAACGACGCGCTCAGACCCGATGGACTGGATCTTCACGCCCAGAACTTTGTTGAAGACGATCTTCTCTTCGAAAACCTCGCGGACGCCCTCGATGAAATCAAACTCCAAGGCCCCCGCCGGATCGTTGGGATCATTGAGTGGGTGGATGCGTTCAGCTGGTGCGTTCAAGGGGGGCCTTCTTTCATCTAGTCAGTGAGAATTGTGGCGCAAAAATGGACCCAAGGCACAGAGGGGCAAGTCGCGGCGAATACACTCAGGGCAACCGCAGGATCTAAACATGCTTCTCTTCTCCGCCGCCATTGTCTTGGGGCTCGTTTTTCTTATCTTGAGTGCTGACCGTTTCGTCGACGCGGCCTCCGTCATCGCCCAAAGAACGGGGCTGTCGCCGCTGATCATCGGCATGCTGATCGTCGGTATTGGAACGTCGGCCCCGGAGATGCTGGTGTCGGCCCTGGCTGCCATGCAAGGCAACCCAGGTTTGGCTTTGGGCAACGCCTACGGGTCGAATATCACCAACATTGCCTTGATTTTGGGCCTCACGGCTTTGCTCAGCCCGATTCCGGTTCAGTCGGGCATTTTGCGAAAAGAGCTGCCCGTGCTCTGCATCGTGACGGCAGCGAGTATCGGCCTGTTATGGGATGGCCATTTGGGCTTTATTGATTCATCTCTGCTGGTCGTCGCCTTATTGGCGCTCATGGTGTGGCTCGTGCGTACCGGACAAGAAAGTCCCGACACTTTCACAGAAGAAGCTGAGGCGAACGCGCAGGCACACTTACCCAAAATGAGCCACACCGGTCTGATGTTGTTTTTGAGTTTGGCGGTCATGATGGCGGCGTCGCAAGCACTGATCTGGGGTGCAGAGGGATTGGCGAAAGCCGCTGGTGTGAGTGACTTGGTCATTGGCTTGACCGTTTTGGCCTTCGGTACCTCCGTACCTGAGCTCGCGTCATCGCTGGTAGCGGCCCGCAAAGGACAGCACGCCTTGGCGTTGGGCAACGTGATTGGCTCTAACCTCTTCAACACCTTGGGCGTCGTTGGTATCGCCGGACTCATCAGCCCCAGCGTTGTCGAGCCCGACTTGCTGACACGCGATCTACCGGTCGTCGCGGCGCTGAGCTTGTCGCTGTTTGTCATCGGCATGGGCTGGCGCGGCCGCATGGGCCGCATCAACCGCGTCGAAGGTGTGATCTTGCTGGCCGTTTACGTCGGCTACATCGCCACGCTGGCCAGCGGACTCTGATTTAAAGGTTGCTGAAGTCGGGGCGTCTTTTTTCAACAAACGCACCAAACGCCTCGCGCGCTGCTGGCGCCTTCAGCATCGGCCCAAAGAGTTTGGCCTCTGTCGCCATGGTCTGTTGCACCAAAGCTTGGGTCGGCGCCTTCAACAGGCGCTTGGTTGCAATTAATGACGTTAAGGGCTTCTTCGCCATCTTCAGAGCCTGCGCGCGCGCGTAGGCGTTGACTTCGGTCGGCGCAACCACGCGGTTGACAAACCCCACTTCAAGCGCCGCCTCGGCCATGAACGGCTCCCCCATCAGCAACACTTCGGCCGCGCGGTGGTAGCCCATCAGGTGCGGCACCATGAGGCTGGAGGCGGCTTCAGGCACCAAACCCAGGTTCACAAAAGGCATCGAAAAAGCGGCGTTGTCGCCAGCGTAAACCAAGTCGCAATGCAACAGCATAGTCGCGCCAATCCCAACCGCAGGGCCACACACCGCGGCCAAAACGGGCTTTTCGCACGTAGAAATGGCACGCAGGAAAGCAAATACCGACGCGTCTTCTGTCGCCGGGGGGTTGTTCAGAAAATCTTCAATGTCGTTACCCGCACTGAACACGGTCTCGTGCCCTTGAATGAGCAATACGCGACACGCCGTATCGGTGTTGGCGCTGGTGACCGCTTGCGCCAACTCGGCGTACATGCTGGCTGTGATCGCGTTTTTACGCGCCAAACGGTTGAGCGTGACAGTGGTAACGCCCTCTGAATTTTCAATCAAGATATCCGACATGTAACGCTCCTAACCTGTTTGTTTGGCGTCTTAAACGCGCTCGAAAATACCCGCGGCACCTTGGCCCATGCCCACGCACATCGTGACCATACCGTACTTCAACTGGTGACGCTGTAACGCGTGAATCACGGTCGCTGATCGAATAGCACCCGTTGCCCCAAGCGGGTGGCCGAGCGCAATCGCGCCGCCCATGGGATTCACTTTTTCGGCGTCCAGCCCCAATGTGTTCATGACCGCCAAAGACTGCGCGGCAAACGCTTCGTTCAACTCAATCCAATCCAACGCATCTTGGGTCAAACCCGCTGCTTTCAACGCCGCTGGAATGGCCTCAATCGGGCCAATACCCATGATGTGGGGTGGTACGCCGCGGCTGGCGTAGCTGACGAAGCGCGCCAAAGGCTTGAGGTTGTAGCGCTTCAAAGCCGCCTCACTGACCAATAACAAGGCGCCTGCACCATCGGAAGTTTGGGAACTGTTGCCCGCGGTGACAGAGCCCCGTGCCGCAAAGACGGTTCGAAGCTTGGCCAAACCCTCCAGGCTGGTATCGGGCCTTGCCCCCTCGTCAATGTCAACCGTGCGCGTGGTGACGTGAACCTCGGCGGTCTCTAAATCAACTGACCGTTGCTGCACTGACAGCGGGGTGATTTCATCGGTGAACTCGCCCGCTGTCATCGCAGCGATTGCCCGTTGATGTGACTGCAGCGCAAACGCGTCTTGCGCCTCGCGGCTTACCCGCCACTGTTGTGCCACCTTCTCTGCCGTTAAACCCATGCCATAGGCAATACCGTAATCATCAAGGTTATCCGTATCGGCGAAGATTTGCGGCGCCAACGACGGGTGATTGCCCATCATGGGCACCATGCTCATGCTCTCCACGCCGGCAGCAATCATGACATCGGCTTCGCCAACCCGAATGCGATCCGCCGCCATCTGCACCGCACTCAGACCCGACGCACAAAAACGATTCACAGTAATACCGCCGACCGACTTCGGCAACCCTGCCAGCACCGTGGCCACGCGTGCCACATTGAGTCCCTGCTGTGCCTCGGGGATCGCACAGCCTGCAATCACGTCTTCAACTGCTGCGGGGTCTAGATTGGGTGCCTGTGCCATGACGGCACGCAAAACGTGTGCGAGTAAATCATCGGGGCGGGTGTGCTTGAAGTACCCTTTGTGTGAGCGACCAATCGGCGTGCGCGTAGCGGCGACGATGTAGGCGTCTTGAACTTGTTTCATAGGTAGTTAGACCGTTCTTAATTGCGGAGGGGCTTGCCCGTGTTGAGCATGCCCATGATGCGTGCCTGCGATTTTTCAGATGCCAACAGGCGGCCGAACGCACGACGCTCGAGGGTCATGATGTAGGCCTCTGAGACTTCTGTGTTGGGATCGACATCGCCGCCACACACCACCGTTGCGATTTCGCGCGCGATGTGGAAATCGTGGGCGCTGATGAACCCCCCGTCGCGCATGTTGACCAACTGTCCCAAGATCGTTGCAATACCCGTGCGGCCTGCGACTTTGAAGCGGGCTGGTAACGGTGCGCGGTACCCATTAAAGGCCATGGCGCGCACCTCGTTCAAGGCCACCGCCAAGACCTCGTCTTTGTGCATCACGATGCAATCGCTGTCGAGCAGGTAATCCAAGTCACGCGATTCGTAGGCACTGGTCCCCACTTTGGCCATGGCCGCTGCGGTGAAGCCCTCGGTTAAAAAGGGTAACAAGTCGTTACTGCTCGTGCTTTGCGCGCGTGCCGCCGCACGGCGCGCGATGTAGGTCAGGCCGCCAGCGCCGGGTACCAGGCCCACGCCCACTTCCACCAGCCCGATATAACTCTCGAGTGCGGCGACACGTTTCGCGCTGTAGACCGCCAGCTCACAACCACCGCCCAACGCCATGCCCGTGATGGCACTGACAACCGGCACGTGCGCATAGCGGATCGCGAGCATGAGTTTTTGTAATTCGTGCTCAACCGCGTCGATTGCATCGAGGCCGCCAATCATGAAACCGGGCAACATAGCTTGCAAATCAGCGCCGGCACTGAAAGGCTGGTCACCCGACCAGATGACCATACCGCTGTAATTAGCCTCAGCCAACTGGACGCCACGCAGCAGGCCTTCAGAAACCTGCGGGCTGATCGCGTGCATTTTTGTTTTGATGCTGGCGATCAATACATCGCTGTATGCCGCATGCGTCCACAGGCGTATGGCACTGTCCTCAAAGACTGTCTCACCCGCGCTTTTGTAAGCTATCGCGCCGTCGCCGAAGAACGTCTCGGGGAACAGTTGACGCGCATGCACGGGTAATTTGCGAGGCGGCTGGAATGTTCCAGTGCTGGGATTCCAAGAGCCTTCCGGCGTGTGCACGCCGCCCGCCTCGGCGACGGGACCTTTGAAAACCCAGTCCGGCAAGGGCGTGTTGCAGAGGGCTTTACCGGCGTCGATATCGGCTTGCACCCATTCGGCAACGGTCAACCAGCCTGCGGACTGCCATAACTCGAATGGCCCTTGCTTCATCGCAAAGCCAAACCGCATGCACGCATCGACGTCACGCGCCGTCTCAGCGATCGATGCCAAATGCAGGGCCGCGTAGTGAAAACCGTTGCGCAAAATCGCCCACAGAAATTGTCCCTCGGGCCCTTTGCTGTTACGAAGCAACGCCAGCCGTTCGGCGGGGGGGCGTTTGAGCATGCGGGCGTACACCTCGTCCGCTTTGGCGCCACCGGGAACGTAGTCGCCCTGTGTCACATCAAATCGCAACACATCGCGTCCCTGCTTGCGATAGAAACCTTTTTTCGTCTTTTGTCCCAGATGACCTTTTTCAATCAGCGTCTGCAAGCCGGCTGGGGTTCCAAAGTGCGGATAGAACGGGTCGCTGGTGACGTCAAGGTTGTCCTGCAACGTGCGAATAACGTGTGCCAGCGTGTCGAGGCCCACAATGTCTGCCGTACGGAAGGTGCCCGAACTGGCACGACCCAGCTTTTTACCGGTGAGATCATCGACCACGTCGACGGTGAGACCATAGCGCTCCGCTTCGACAAAGGTCGCCAGCAAACCCGCCGTACCGATGCGATTGGCGATGAAGTTGGGCGTATCTTTTGCACGCACCACTGTTTTACCCAAACCAGATGTGACGAAAGTCTCAAGCCGATCCATCACGTCCGGGGCTGTGTTGGGCGTGGCAATTAACTCAACCAAACTCATGTAACGGGGCGGGTTGAAGAAATGCACGCCACAAAAGCGAGGAGCCAGCGCCTCTGGCAAACCAGCACCCAAAGCGGTAATCGACAAGCCTGACGTGTTGGTTGCCAAAATAGCATGCGGTGGCAGGTGTGGCGCTATTTTTTCGTACAACGCATGCTTCCAGTCGAGGCGCTCAGCAATGGCCTCAATGACCAAATCACAATCGCCCAGCGCACTCAGGTGCTCGTCATAGTTGGCCGCCTCAATCAACAACGCATCAGGCGCGCGACCCAGCGGCGCTGGCTTCATTTTGCCAAGTGCCGCAATGGCGCGGTTGGCGATGGCGGACTGATCGGCCTCACCCGGACTGGGTAAGTCGTACAAGCGAACGGGGATGCGTGCATTGACAAGGTGGGCTGCAATCTGCGCCCCCATGACCCCTGCACCCAAAACCGCCACGCGGCGAATGTGAAACTGGCTCATGAAATCTCCAACAAAACGGGATTGACCGACGCGTTATTCAACGCGTAGCCACGTTTGCGTGCGACCCAGCAGGGGCATGCCTACATAACCGCGCACCTCCAACTTGGCACCGCCGTCTTTCGGCGTCAGGCGCACGCGATAGGTTTTACCCCTCTGGGGATCGAGGATCTCGCCACCGTCCCACAAGCCATCGTCTCTGACGTTTTGCGTCACCCCACGAATGATCTCCATGCCCACGATCACCTGACCCTTGCGATCGTCGGTACAGAGGTCACAGACCTTGCTCACATTCGGGTCGTTGAGCAGCGACTTCTCGACGGTGCCATTAAAGGTGCCGCCGGCATCAACGATGCGCACCAACGACTTCTCTTGGCCGGTCTCGTCATCTATGGTTTTCCAAAGGCCCGCTGGAGTCATTTGTGCGAAAGCCAAAACGGGCGCAAGACAGGCAGTCAATAACAGGGTCTTTACGGTCTTCATGGTGTTGTCCTTGTGATCCATTGAAATGCGTTAAGCCAAAGCGGCGTCGGTATCCATCAAAACCGCGGTATCAGCGCGTGCAGTGCGCATGAGTGACGCTGTCTCGGGGAACAATTTGGTGAAGTAGAACCGTGCGGTTTGCAGCTTCGCCACGTAATGGGGATCGGTGTCACCCGCTTCAATTTTGCGAAGGGCCACTTGTGCCATGCGCGCCCAAAAATAGCCCATCACCAAATGCCCCGCAACGCGCAGGTAGTCGACTGCAGCGGCGCCAACCACGTCAGGATTCTGGAAAGCCTTGAAACCGACTTCCGTGGTGAATTTGGTCATCTGGTCCGCGAGTCCCGCCAGTGGGTTGATGAACGGCGCCATGGCCTCATTAACGCCCTCTTCGCGAATTAAGGCCTCGATTTCTTTGCCAAATTTCTTCAAGGTCGCGCCTTGATTGCCAAGCACCTTGCGCCCCAACAAATCCAAACTTTGGATGGTGTTGGTACCCTCGTAGATCATGTTGATGCGCGAGTCACGCACATACTGCTCCATGCCCCACTCTTGGATGTAGCCATGGCCTCCAAAGACCTGCAAGCAACCCGATGTCGCCGTCCACGCGTTGTCTGTGATGAAGGCTTTCACGATGGGCGTCAGCAGGGCCACAACCTCTGCGGCATCTTTGCGAGCGGTTTCATCGGGGTGGTTTAATTCTCGATCAATCAGCAGCGCACAGTACAACGCCAATGCACGGCCGCCCTCGGCATAAGCCTTTGCAGTGAGCAGCATTTTCCGTACATCGGGGTGAACCAAAATCGGATCAGCCGGCTGGTCCTTGGCTTTCACGCCCGTCAAACTGCGTGACTGTGCGCGGTCTTTGGCATAAGCCAAGGCGTTTTGATACGCCACTTCCGTCAGCCCCAATGACTGCATGCCCACACCGATTCGGGCTGCGTTCATCATGACAAACATGGCCGCCAACCCTTTGTTGGGTTTGCCCACCAACGTACCAACAGCACCATCCAATGTCATTTGGCACGTGGCGTTGCCATGGATGCCCATCTTGTGCTCAAGCCCGGTGCACATGATGGCGTTGCGGCTACCCAATGTGCCGTCTGCCGCGACGTTGAATTTCGGCACCACAAACAAGCTGATCCCTTTGCTGCCAGCCGGCGCATCGGGCAATCGGGCCAGAACCAGATGAACGATGTTTTCCACCATGTCGTGTTCGCCAGAGCTGATGAAAATCTTTTGTCCTGTGAGGCGGTAGGTGCCGTCCGCTTGCGGCTCTGCTTTGGTGCGCAGCATGCCCAGATCGGTGCCGCAATGAGGCTCGGTCAGGCACATGGTGCCGGTCCATTCGCCCGAGACCAATTTAGGTAAATAGGTTTTCTGTTGCTCGGGGGTTCCGTGGGCGTGTAACGCCTCATAAGCGCCATGCGTTAAACCGGGGTACATGGTCCACGCTTGGTTCGCACTGTTGAGCATCTCGTACATGCACTGGTTCAGCACGATGGGTAGACCCTGACCACCAAATTCGGGGTCGCAACTTAATGCGGGCCAGCCCCCAGCAACGTATTGCGCGTAGGCCTCTTTGAAGCCCTTAGGAATAGTGACCTCGTGGGTAGATTTATCCAGTTGGCAGCCCTCTTGGTCGCCCACACGATTCAGGGGGAACAACACCTCAGACGCGAATTTTCCGCCTTCCTCAAGGATGGCGTTCACGGTATCGGCGTCGACTTCGGCATGCTTGGGCATCCCAGAGAACGCGGTGGTGACGTCAAACACCTCGTGCAAAAGAAATTGCATATCACGCAGGGGTGGGCTGTACTGGGGCATAAAAACTCCTGAAAGACGAAATGGGATTTAGTTGGTATGGCCGCTGGATAAGTAGCGCGCCAAGATGTGTTCGAAACTGGTTTGCACCCGGGCTAATGCGTCGGCGCTGCGCATGAAGCGCGCTTGGTAATGCAACGTCAAAATCAGACCGTGAATTTCAAAGGTGACCTGCGCCTCATCGGTGTCGGGCGTCAACTCACCCGTCGCTTTAGCCTGGGCAACCGCGCGCTTAAGGGCGTTGAGCCACAGCGTCATAGAGGTGACCAGTGCATCGCGCACGGGCCCGTCGCGGTCTTCAAACTCTATGGCACCGCTGATGTAAATGCACCCTTGGTCAATTTCAATCGCCGTGCGCGCCATCCAATGGCCAAACAACGCGCGCAAGCGGGGCAAACCACGGTCGGCTTTCATGGCGGGGTAAAACACCTCTTCCTCGAACCGCGCGTGGTATTCCCGGACCACTGAAACCTGTAGCTCTTCCCTTGAACCGAAGTGCGCAAAAACCCCTGACTTGCTCATTTGCATGCGCTCAGCCAGCGCACCAATACTCAGACCTTCGAGACCGATGTGGGTGGCCAAATTCAGCGCCGCATGCACGATGGCGGCTTTGGTTTGCTGCCCTTTGAGGGAGCTTTTGGGTCGACGCTTGAGTGCCGTATCGGCTTCAGGCGAATCGCCAGGGTCTGAATGCACAGTCATAAGGTGTCGATCTCATAATAAAACGAACGTTCGTTCTATTTTGCACAAAAATCGACGCCCTGCAAGCCTCACCCTGAAAAATAATGGGGAATTAGAGGGGAATTGGTTGATCGCGGGATTCAGCCCAGTAGGGTCTCAAGGTGCGCATCAGACCCTTGCGTGGGCAAGTGCTTCCAATCGCTGCGAACGAAAGCGTGCAAGACCCCGCGCAGGTAAATGAGCAATAGCGCGGCGCGAACCTGCGCGTCGGCAGTGGGTGTGGCAAGCCCCTGCTGACCGGCCCAATGACGCCAGTGGGCGCGCAAAACAGCCTCTAGCTTTTCAAACAACAAACCGACACGCTCTGTCAGCCGCGCTTGCTCAAACACCAAGGCATCGCCGACCAAGACACGAACCATCCCTGGGTTGGCTTGGGCAAATTGCAGCGCCAGCCAGACAATCTGCCCACATGCAGCCCGACCATCGACGCCATCAGCCCCAGGCTCACCGACTTTCGCGGCAAGGCCCAACAAACTATCTTCTGTGAAGGTGATGAGGGCATCGAGCATTTGCGCTTTACTTGCGAACTGCCGATACAACGCCGCCTCACTGACGCCCAAACGCTTCGCCAATGCAGCCGTGGTGACACGCTCGGCCATGGGTTGCTCAAGCATGGCTGCGAACGCTTGCAAAATCTCCATGCGTCGCTGACCCGGCTTGGCCTTCGCCTTGCGCGAGACGGCGCTCTCAGTCGGAGCGCTGTCGTCATCGATGGGGTCAGTGGTTTGTGGGTTCATGCGTTTAATGTGAGCGAATCATGGTGCCGAATGCCTGATCAGTCAAGATTTCCAGCAACAACGCATGCGGCACCCGACCATCAATCACGTGCACCGAATTCACGCCGCTTTTCGCGGCATCCAAGGCCCCGCTGATTTTGGGCAACATACCGCCAGAGATCGTGCCATCTGCAAACAACGCATCCACCTCGCGCGCCGAGAGGTTGGTAAGCAACTCACCGTTTTTATCGAGGACGCCCGGCGTATTGGTCAGCAACAACAGCTTTTCAGCCGCTAACACCATGGCCAATTTACTGGCAACGACGTCGGCATTGATGTTGTAACTCTCGTTGTTTTCACCAAACCCCAATGGGCTCACCACGGGAATAAATGCATCGTCTTGTAGCGCTTTGACCACCGAAGGATCGATACCCACGATGTCGCCTACCTGCCCCACATCGTGCTCGGTCACTTTGTCGACCGGATCGGTCAAGCGCAATTTGCGTGCGTGAATCAAGCCCCCATCGCGCCCCGTTAAACCCACGGCTTTGCCGCCAGCTTGGTTGATCAGACCAACGATGTCTTGCTGCACCTCACCTGCCAGCACCCATTCAACCACTTGCATGGTCTCGGCGTCCGTGACGCGCATACCGTGCACGAACTCCCCTTTCTTGCCCAAGCGCTTCAAGAGGGATTCGATCTGTGGCCCTCCGCCATGTACCACCACAGGGTTGATGCCCACCAGTTTCAATAACACCACATCCGCGGCAAAAGCGGCCTGCAAGGCCGGGTCGGTCATGGCGTTGCCACCGTACTTGATGACCATGGTTTTTCCGTGGAATTTACGGATGTAAGGCAAGGCTTTCGCCAACACCTCAGCTTGGTCTTTTGCGGGTATGGCGGACAGGTTGTCTGATGCAGTCATGGCAATAGGTGTGAAGTCATTAAGCAGAATTGTGCCGTAGTTTTGTGGTTTCGCAGACAGGCACAATAGGCACCATTAACCGAGGTCATAGAAAGATACCATGTCCGATTTACAAGCCCAATTCGAACAAGCCAGCCAAGACGTCAACCAACTCAGCGCACGACCGGACAACCAAACCTTGCTGCGTCTTTACGCGCTTTACAAACAAGGTAGCGTGGGTGATGTGACGGGCGACAAGCCCAGCATGACGGACATGGTGGGCTTCGCCAAATGGTCGGCTTGGAACAAGTTGAAAGGCCAGACCCAAGTGCAAGCACAGCAGGCCTACATGGACCTGGTTAACGAGCTACTCGACTGAGCTTAGAACGGCGCTTAGTCCAAGCGCTGTACCTCAACTGCACAGTCGTAGAAGGTCGATGCACGCCCCATGTCCGTCAAAGCTTGTGACGTCACTTCGTTCACGTTGGTTCCACGCAAGCCCAACTTCCGCCACCAGATACCCAAGCCATTGACGACGCCCGGACGGGCTCGCCCGCCGACTCGCGCCACACAGACATAGTGACCACGGTCGTTGAAGACATCAACGGTATCGCCGTCACGAATACCGC